>OKRR01000375.1_pt1 | contig 52165 bp, 50 predicted proteins | sample 1601211 | NCBI WGS metagenome assembly OKRR01 (sample SAMEA3541525, study PRJEB24748) | human gut metagenome | biome: human gut; feature: human-associated habitat; material: faeces | place: China | collected 2012
AATTAGAAAGGCCCGAAAAAACCTGTTTGGCCGGGATAAAACCCAAAAGGCCGCATGCGATAGCGCCACTCATAGCAGTGATGGCCAAAGGAATAAGTTCAGTAATAAATAATAAAGCCACTATTGCCAGAACGATTAGACATTTTACTGCCGGTGTCATAAGACTCACCTCAATTCTCAAAATAGACTACATAAAATTTCTCCTTCGCTTTTGAAAGCTATTGCTTTCTTAACCTTTATTGTAAAGATTTTTTTCAACTTATGCCGAAGTTAATTGTTAACAAATCTGTTACAATATTGCTGATAATATTTGAATTAAATTAAACAAATGTTCAACTTTTTGTTGCTGAGGCAACATATGTTCGTAGATTAGCTACTGAAGCCATTCTCCAGCCTCATATATTCCACTTTATTTTAAAGTATATAAAAACATTTTTACGTTGTATTTTAATCACCCTGCTATTTTTATTTAAAAATTCGCTTGCATTTATTAATAAAATAAAAACGCCAATATCCGTAAAAGGATATTGGCATTTTTTTATAATTATTTTTTTAAAGCATGCAAATATTCAGCACATTCAACAGCCGCATTACGACCTTCTGCAAAAGCCCATTCCACAACACCTTGCCCACGCCGAGCATCGCCTGCTGCAAATACACCGGCACGTGAAGTATCAAAATAGCCGCTTCCTTTAGCGATCGTGCCAACAGGAGTTTTATTAAAAGCAAAAGTACTGAACACAGCAGGCTCCGGTCCTGTAAAACCAGTAGCAAGCAGCAAAAGCTGCGCCGGGATTTCTGACTCCGAGCCTTCGATCAACTGTGGTTTAGGCAAGCTGCCCGAAGCGGAGCTTATCCATTCTACCTTAGCGATGCGAACCCCTTTTACAAAGCCATTATCATCATATAAAACATCCTGAAGCATAGTGCCGTATGATAATGTAGGATCACTGCTGACCAACTCACAGAAACCGTCCTGCGTTTTTCCGGTCATCTCACATTCCCTCAGCTCCAGCTGAAGGATACTACGGGCCCCTTGGGCAAAAGCCACTGCAGCGCAGTCGATACCAGTATCTCCTCCGCCTATAATCACTACATCCTTACCTGCCGTATCAGCGGGAACAGATGTGTTTTGCTCCAACATTTCCTTCGTTACATAAGTCAGAAAATCTTTAGCATAGTAAACACCTTTAGCATCATCGCGGATCATTTTCAAACGTCGCGGCGAAGTACTGCCAACACAAACAATAATCGCAGCAAATTCCTTTTGCAGATCGGCAAAAGTTACCTGCTTGCCTATTTCTGTCTGCAGACGAAATTCCACTCCTGCATCCTGCAGCGCTTCTATCTTCTGCATGACGATATTTTTAGGAAGCTTAATATTAGGTACGCCATACATCAGAAGCCCGCCCGGACGATCGTCACGCTCAAAAACCGTCACTTTAAAACCTAACCGAGTCAATTCGTCAGCACTGCCTAAACCAGCAGGACCTGAACCAACGACGGCAATTTTCACCTCGCCATCTGCACGCGCCACAGAACTGGGAATAGGATTAATCATAAACGCTTTCTTTACAAGAAAATCTTCAAGCTCTCTATCTTCACCCCATAGCTTTAAACGAGGCGGTAAATCTGGCAGTGTCAAAAAAGTCTCTCTGTCAAATACTGCTTGCTTCCTCAGCATCAGCTTCACCTTCTTTTACAACCGTCGCAGAAGTTTCAATAACATCAGCTTCACTATTCAGCAAACGCATAAACTCCTCGCCGGTAATCGTTTCACGTTCCAGCAGAAAGGCTGCCAGCTCGTGTAATTTTTCTTTATTTTCTTCCAGAATCTCACGCGCTTTCTGATGAGCTTCTTTGATAATTTCCAAAACTTTGGCATCAATTTTACTGGCTGTTTCGTCAGAACAGTTCAACGAAGGATCTCCGCCAAGATAAATATTAGTCATTGTTTCGGTAGCCATCATATCGAATTCTTCCGTCATACCCAGGCGGGTAACCATAGCACGCGCCAGCTTGGTAGCCTGCTCAATATCATTGGAAGCACCGGACGTAATAGAATTGAAAATAACTTCTTCTGCAGAACGTCCACCAGTAATAGTAACGATCTTATTGAAAAGTTCTTCTTTACTCATCAATACATTATCAGTTTCAGAAACCTGCATAGTATAACCCAGGGCTCCAGATGTACGAGGGATAATCGTAATTTTATGGACAGGAGCTGATTTTTTCTGCAAAGCAGCTACCAGTGCATGTCCAATTTCGTGATAAGCAACTATTTTCTTTTCTTCCGGCGGAATTACAGCGCCTTTACGCTGATAACCGGCAATAACTACTTCAACAGATTCCTCTAGATCGCTTTGGCTTACACAGGTACGGTTCATTTTGACAGCACGCAGGGCAGCCTCATTGACAATATTCGCTAATTCAGCACCAGAAGCACCCGCAGTAGCTCTTGCTACCGTCAAATAGTCAATATCATCGCAGGTTTTAATTGCCTTCGCATGCACTTTCAGAATTGCTTCACGTCCCTGTAAATCAGGCAGCTCAACAGGTATACGTCGGTCAAAACGACCTGGACGCAGAAGCGCTTTATCCAATGATTCCGGACGGTTAGTTGCAGCTAGGATCACAACACCTTTACTGCCATCAAAGCCATCCATCTCTGAAAGCAGCTGATTCAAAGTCTGCTCACGTTCATCATTGCCGCCAAATTGTCCGCTGTCACGACGCTTGCCAATAGCATCTATCTCATCAATAAATACGATACAAGGAGCTTTTTCCTGAGCCTGCTTGAACAGATCACGGACACGCGCCGCACCCATACCAACAAACATTTCAATAAATTCACTGCCGGAAATACTGAAAAACGGTACTTTCGCCTCACCTGCTACAGCTTTAGCCAGCAGAGTTTTACCTGTACCAGGAGGACCAACCAGCAAGGCACCTTTTGGCATATTAGCTCCGATAGCCTGATATTTCGCAGGATTATGTAAAAAATCCACTAATTCCATCAATGCTTCTTTAGCCTCATCCTGCCCGGCTACATCGGCAAAACTTTTACCAGTCTGTGCTTCTACATACACCTTGGCATTACTCTTGCCAAAACTCATGGCATTGCCACCACCCAGCTTGCTGCCCATATAACGCATAAAAAGCTGGCCCAATGCGAAGAATATCATAATCGGTAAGACCCAGTTCATAAAGAAATTGACAAGCGGTGAATTTTCCTTTGGAATAACCTGCGAAAATTCTACTTTGCTCTTCATTAAGCGGTTAACCAAATCGGGGTCTTCTACCCTGCCTGTTACATAAATTACTTTGTTATCACTGTCTTTCGCAAGAACAGCTATCTTATTATTAGTAATCTCTACTTTTGCAACCTTACCATCGTCTACCATCTGTAAAAAGTTGCCATAGGAAATCTCTTTGACCTGCGGGCTGAAAAACGTTGGTACGATAACCGTATTGATCAGTAAAATTATTGCCAAAGCCAAAATATAATAGTAATAAAGCGGCTTTTTAGGGGGAGCTTTTTTCTCTGGCATATCCGAACCTCCAAATATGTACATATATTGTACTTACATTATTATTCTATATTAAATGATAACCGTTCTTCGATAATTAAACAAGCAAAAAATCTGTGAAAGTCGGCAATAATACTTTCTTTTTCATTAAATAAAGTATCGAAATAATTTCTAAAAATCCTAACCACTGTTCTGCCCTGATTTTCCTGTCAGGAAACAGTCCTGCAAATTTTATGCATATACCGAAAAATTTTACACTAAAAAACCACAACTTAACCGGTGTTTCAAAAAATGTATACAAAGTGCAGTGCAAGAATTATGTATACTTACACATCTTTATTAAGACGTAAGCAGGGAGCCACTTTCCAAGCATTACGTCACTAGCGTGTCACTATAAAAGCCACTATTTCTGAGAGGGTGCTAAAGTCTAAGAACATTGTGACCGACACCATTTTTCAAATTCTTTCTTGTCTATAAGCCACCTGCGACCAAACTTAAAACCCTTAATGATACCGGAGCGTACCAAAAGGTAAATCTTGTCCCGCTTGACACACCTTAGTGTCTGTGCAGCTTCATCGACAGTAAGATATTCTACGTCTACCATTCCTTTTACTCCTTCAATTTATTTCTTACTACCAATACCATTTATGTTGAACTTCGACACCGTTGGGTCTCATATTATCCGAGGGGTCTAAGTGTACCTCAAAGACTACTGCTTTATTCATTTTATAATTACGTTGGATAGAGACAGGAACATATAGGTCGTCTTTATGGTAACCTATACCTACTCCAAGTTCCCATTTAGGTGTCATTTGTTTTACTAAAGGTGTCACGTCGATTTCCGTTGTTACCTTAGCTGTTGACTCGTCTATACGAGTTGTTACAGGGGCAGTCACCATCTGACCATTTACTTTAGCGACATACTTGGTTTCGACAATCAGGTCAGGGTCACTTTTAGTTTCCTTAGGGGTAACCTCCAAGGTGGTCTTAGAGGTTGCCACATAGGGAGCCGTGGTTGTCTCTGTGGGGACTACGGGTGTCTCGTAGTACCGTCTGACCGAGAGTGCAATACCCGCTACGGTTAAGACAATAAACGACAGAATAATGATTTGTCTTTTGGTCATTAGCCCATACCTCCGGCTGTCAATATGACATTCAGGACTGTTTGGGTGACTTTTAGGATGTCTACGAGGGACTTAAGGTCACCTTTATGTAGGGCATAAGAAAAAGCTACAACAATAAGAGCGAAGCTCAGTTTGATGTAGGTCTGATTTTTTAGATATAAAATTTTTAATTTATTGATGATGCTTCACTCCTTTTATAAATCAACTAATAGTCAGAGGGAAAGTTACCAAGGAGGTGAGATAACCTTTACCCTTTGACTATTAGTCTTTATCTTTATTGGTTTATCTATTAACAATTAACTTTAGTTCTAAGCTATCAGGGACTTAGAGGAACCTTAAAGGAGTCTTTAAGTATTCTTTAAGTTTCTCCTTAAAGTTATCTTAAAGGAGACCTTACCTTCACTCTATATAACTTTTGGCACCTTTAGTCTCTATATGTGACACTTAGAATTTTGTATTTATGTGTGACACTTAAATATCGGCATTACGAGTTAGCCTTATACAACCCCTCAATGTTGCCGATAATAGAAGTTGTCGAGCACATTACATTTGTCGATTACCCTACCTGTTGTCTGTTTACGAATACTTTTGATTTTATTAGGGTCTTCTTCCACATACAGAACACCATAGTCAGGGTCTAACCATCTTTCAAGAAGTTCGTCGTTTAACTGCTCAATACCCTGCTGTTCACTCATAGACACCATATCTCTAAAGTATTCAACGCCACCAGCTACTGCGTCAATCCTATCATCGTGAGCTAATGCTCCACGATCACGTGAAAGGCGGGTCATTTGATAAAACAAAGAATACTGACTGTTTTTCTCATACACCTTATAATCATCTTCGATTACCTGTTTATCGACAATCAATTTATGTCGCATCATAACAGGCTCTAATGTGTCAATAATACGAGCTTCTTTTTGAGCGGAAGCCGCCTTTGCGTCATCTACAACACAACCGGGATAAATCTCTAAAACTACTGGTCTTAGTAATTGAGCAAACATACCATTGCCAAAGTTAGGCTCAACAATAATGGATTGCAGATTATAATACTTAGCTTTAGTCGCTAAAGCCCTAAGAACACTATCGGCGTAACCTTCTTTAAAACCTCCAACTTCTAACAAAAAGATGTAGCCATTCATAAACTTTAAGACAGCATAGGCTGTTTCGTCTTTACCACGCCCGGAAGGGTCAACAAACATAATACCTGTTGTGTACCTTGCTGTTTCTTCAGACCTTGCCAAAGGTGCATAATAATAGTCACCTTTTAGAGCAACACAAGGTAAATCACCATGTCGCTGTCCATTTCCATTTGCCCACGCCCATGTTAAAGACGATGCTTCTATATCCAATGAAGTAACTATTAAATCCGAAACTTTCAGCGGGTATTTCTCCGCATCAGATAAGTTCGTATTAAGTAAGAACTGTAAAGCAAAACCAGCCTTGCCATAAGACAATTTTTTCTTGTCTATTTCTTCTTCATTGAAACGTGCGGGGTCTGTTGGATAACCAGCGTATGCGTCAGGGTTTTCATCGTACTTATTCGCAATACAAGGTGCTAGTCTATCTCCAAAAACATCATGGATATAGTCTTTACGCTGTTTCTTATCTTCAGGATAGATAATAGGATAAATTATACAACCATAGCCACGTTTTTGAAGTTCATTATATAATGACATTTCATTTTGAGGTGTACCAAGATAAACTATCTGACCACCGGGCTTTAAAATTGCATCAAACTCTTTTACAGCTTCAGAAAGTTTATCTCGTTGGGCTTGTGTCCCCGAGTTATTCGGAACCTCTACGTCATCAGCTAAAAGATAGTCTGCACGGGAACCAGTAATCTGACCTGTAATACCAACGGATTTAACCGACGGAGAAATGTCAGGTGGTATCCCTGCGACATCAAAAGCATTTTGGGTATTTCTTCCTTCGTCGTTTGGACGTAAATCCTGAAGGAAAGATAACGTCATAAAGATACGCCTGATAAAGTTAGCGTTACCATCTGCCCTATCTTTAGATGCAGAAATAATTAAAATTTTCTTTGTTGGTTCTCTCCACAAAAGCCACACACAGAAAGCACAAGCAATAAAAGATTTTGCAACACCACGGAATCCTTCAAGGATAAATCGGTCACTTGGAGGGTTCTGTAAGGTATTTGCTATGTCATATTGGATCGGCGTAGGGTTAGGTAAGCCTATTTCTCTCCAAACGATGAACAGGAAGACCCTAAAGTCCTCCTGTGCCCGTTCCTGCTGTTCTTTACTCCAATTCAATGTCAGTGTTCACCATCAAACATAGGAATTTCATTTTCAGCAACTTTTTGTAATTCAGACATACCCGGTGTCTCAGCAGTGGTCACCTGCTTATTTTGTTGAAGGAATTTTCGTACCTTTTCCAAAAATGCGGGGTTCTTTTTCATTTCGGGGTCAGCCAACCCATATTTTAAAGCTTTTACTTCAAGAATAGCTATTTCATCTAAAATCTCTTGTGGAATTTTAGTCAATCCTATCACCACCTAGCAGCGTGTCCACGGACATCAACATGGACACCCCAAGTGTACCATCCAATACCGTCTGCGCCACATTTTTCTGCTACCTGTGCCAGTTCATCCACAGTCATCCCTTCCGGCAACTGTACGTCAGCCGCCGTACCAAAAACGTGCTGAGAGTTTGATACACCACCTACTTCAGCATTATGTGCAGGGCACCGATAGGCACAAGAGAGCACTAAAGGTTTACCAATATATTGTCGCATATGCTCTAAGACCTGCACGAGTTTAGGGTTAACTCCGGCACCATTATCCATACCGCCACAACCACACTTGCAGGCAAACTCAGAGCTATCAAAGTGTTCCGAAAGTTTCATAGGTATTATTCACTCCTTTTAAATGTTTTATAGATCGTACAAACAATTTGCACTAAAATGTACAGAATGGTCATAACATAGACCATGTCAGACAAAGGCACCCCAAGTACGGAGAGTGTAGATACTCCGACCGGAGGTGCTATTTTTAATACTTCATCGTGAAGATTATCGTTATTCATTTGTCACTCCTTTAGATGTCACCACCATATTCTATGATTACCCAACCGGGAGAACCTGCTACAGCTCCGTATGTATTATCCAGGTGATTACCACCATCGTCATTCCAAGTCGTTACATATCCACCTCTGCCACCACTACCACCTAAACCATTTCCTGCATTAGTGCCTTTAGAACCATTAGAACCGCCGTTAGAATCCCAACAACTCCCACCACCACCTCCTCCACCTCCGTTAGAGGTGTATGAACCAAATGTAGATGATGTACCAGAAGCTCCTGATCCTCCATAAAAATCATAACTACTACCATATGCATTTGCTTTTCCAGCAGTGCCCCCAGCACCTACTTGAACTTGATATGTACCCGGAATTACAGAAACTACCCCAACATATAAGTTTCCTGCACCACCTGACCCGCCAGAACCATTTGCGGCATACGCATTCACAGCATAACCGCCACCACCACCTCCTCCACCAGCAAGAGTAAGTTTTGCGGTAGTAACTCCAACCGGGAACGTAACTGTATATGTTCCCGGAGTCCTATATTCAATCTTATTATAAGGTGGTTTTATTTGACTCAAAATCGCATAAGTATTCGTACCTTTTTTGACCCTAGCTTGTGTACAAAAGGCATCAGATGTCCCCCCCAGCTTTGCATATGCTTTTGTGTTAGAAGCAGTAACCGTAACATATTCGCCGCCTACTTCTTCTGTGGTACTATAGAGATTGCATGGAACGGCGGCTTCACCGTTGCGTTTGACATAAAGTTTCGCATTTAATAATGCCATTTATTTCATCACCAGCCCTAAATCCACATCTGAACAATCTGTGTCAAAAGAAATAGCTTGTACCGACGGAATATCAGTACAAGCCTTTATTTTTACTTTTAGTTTCCTATATTGAAAATGTAGTTCCTCTGAGCGTGTTGCCGCTAAACTATTGATTGCTTCAAAATCAGCAACGGTAACTTCTATAATACTTTCATCAGCACAAGTCCAAAGCCTAGAAGCAACCCCTGTATTTTCAAGGTCTTCCTTTGCGATACGCATACGTTCACGTGCTTTATCATCGTAATCGAAAAGTTTATCTTTATACTCAATAACAGCTACTTCTCTTAGGTCTCTTTCCGCTTTCATTAGGGCTTCTTTATGAGCCTTTTCGGACTCTAAAGTTGGTTCAGTATCAGGAGGTTTCACCCATACGATACCTACACCTTCTTTATAGTCTTGGATATAACCAACTTCACAATCAATATTAGTAACATCAATCCAATATGTCTTTGGGTCAAATATTGTTGCTAAATCTGCTTTCTCCAAGTCAGTCTCAAAGATATAAATTATTTTGCCATATAAAGGCTGTGCGAACCTATTTTTTGCCATTTTAAATATCGCCTCCGAATGCTATATAAACGAAACCTGATTTTGCGTTAGTAGGTGTTCCACGTCCATTACCTTCAACGTTACCAATAGAATTATTTCCTGAATTACCTACAGTTATAGAATATGTTATGCCAGCAGTGACGTTGACGTATCCAGTATTATAGCCACCCGAACCACCAGCAGCGTTAGCAACACCTATATATCCAGAATTGTAGTTACCATAAAGTGTTGCGTAACCACCGTTTCCGTATCCATTACTTGTACTAACATTCGTAAAACTTAATGCAAAGCCAGTGCCACCAGTTGAAGTTAGCGTTTTCGTGCCTCCAAACTCATTCTGATAAACAAAATTTCCTGCTTTACCATTAGGCGAACCACCAGAACCACCAGAACCTGAAAACTCATACCAGTTTGGATTATCACTACCACCCGAATGACCAATCATGTGAAAACTACCACCATTTCCCCCAGTAGCCGAAATTAGAGAACCGAAAGATGATATGCCACCAGTACCAGCAGTATACAAACGATCATCAGCGTCCGTATCTCCGCAATAGGCTACGCCACCGCCACCGCCACAAACAGCAACTCTTACCCGTGTTACACCTTGCGGACAAGTCCAAGTATATGTTCCGGGCGTCGTCCAAGAATGTTCTGTATAAGGCGGTTTTCCTGTGCTAAGTATCGCCCTTTCTGCCGCTGTACTGCTTTTCTTAACTAGTCCAATGGTAGCTCTTTCGTCCGTCGTGTCGCCAGTAGCGACATAACATATTACACCATCAATTTTATTTTCGATATATTCTGTACCCGCTTCTGTTGTAGTAGAGTAGGCTTTAGCGGTTTGCTCTATAGCATCTTGTTTGAAATGTAATTTCTTTATTAATTCAGTCATAAAATCACCCTATCCAAAACTCAGAACCATTAGGTAACACCAAGTGTCCTTCTGCATTATATTTAGGTATTTTATTTGCCGCATTTCCAACTTCACTGTTAGGCACGTAATCCATTGCTGGTAGCTGTTCTGTTGGCACTTTGCCCTCCACCAAGTCCGCTTTATTCGCAAGCATTTCATCACTCTTTGCTTTATCGTAATAATTAGACATATCTACTTTATTGGCGTTTTGTGCGGCTCTATCGGCTTCCTTTTTAGCTCTGTCCGCTTCTTTTGTAGCTGTAGTAGCTGAAGTGTCTGCGCTCTCTTTCAAAGAGTTTACTTCTTCTGTTTTTTCTGTGACAAAGCTTTTAAAAGTATCTTTCAACTGAGTAAGGTACGTCTCTGTTGAGGCTTTAAGGTTATTAATAGCTTCTATGGCTTTATTTTTGATGTCTGTAATTTCAGTAATAGCTGAGTTCTTAACTTTTATCATTTCTGAAATAAAGCCTGTTTTGACATCTTCAACGTACTGTTTAGTTACAGCATCTTGCGGCTCCACAGGGTCGCCCACATTGATAATCCTATGAAACCTAGCGTTCCAACCGATAGTCCCTTCCATAACGATACTATTGGTCTTTGTCCAGTCCTGCTGTTCCTCTAAGATATGAAGCTGTTGGACTTGATTAATTGTCATATCAGATGCTTTAAGGACACTCGCATCTGCCCAAGATACCAAACGGTCAGTTGTTGTTTCCCTATAGATCACAACATGGGAACCACTTATAGGAGCCACAGTAAACTCTATTTGACGATTGATGATAACATAATCTTCACCATAGGTTAACACTATATCATCTACATTTGTTTTAACAAAAGAAGTACGCAAATAGTCAAAAGGGATATCAAAAAGTTTCTGTGAACCCGTACCTGTGTAGGTAATAGAGGTCTTTAATTCCGTTGCTATATGTATCATTTCCTTTCTTTTAATGATATAATAAAGACACACCACAAGTGACCTGAAAGGAGACTCATGGCATGTCTGATAGATTGATTTTTAATGTTGTTGTTACTCTTTTAATAGCTGTATGTGTAATTCCAGGTTGCATAGAAAACAGAGGTGGAGCACCAATGTTTGTACGAATAGGTATCCCTGTATTTATGTTAGGGTCTTTTTGGCTTGCTATGTATGCCGCAAGAAAACATTAGCGTTCGGCAAGATGTAATTCGTCAAACATTTCTTCCCTCAACTTCATAATCAAAAGATTATTCTGACCCGGGAACAACGAGAGAGCTTCTTTCAGTTGTCTTTGGGTCATTTCTTTTTCCTGAAAAGGAAGTAACGCTGTTTTGCCAATATCAAGTGCCGTATCAACAGCAGGAAGTTGAGCAATTAACCCACCAATACTACCTTTTGGGTCTTCAAACAAATTCTTATTTTGCTGTCGTCTATTAACAGTTGTACGAATTGTGGGCATACCAAAAGGATTGAGACCTATAGCTTCTGCAATATCGTTGGAAGCGGAGAATGCCGACCCTCCTATAGGGCTTCTTACTACACCAGCGTAGGCAAGAGCAGTTGGATTCATATATTTATCTAAATATTCCCTACGCTTGTATTCATTGTCTCCAAACATTGCCCACCCTCGCATATAAGCAACAGTAGCAACTGCGGCGGCATTAGTTGCAACACCAAAAATAGTAGACATCACGTCATCCAGTTCGTGATTAAACACTGCTCTTAATGTCTGACTATGGGTTGCTCTCATGGTAAAGTCTTTGAACTGAAAGAACACTCTCCAAAATGGTGAGCTTTCTTTTAGGAGGTTTGTAGTACCTATGGTCTCCTGCGTGATACACCTTTGCGCCTGATAATCAACCAAAGTTCTCAGTTTAGCTAAAGCAGTAGCGTTATCACGTGCGAGACCTGCTAAGTCCATATCGGTTATAACACCATTCTTATCACGCTTCATATAGTTTCTTAAAGTTTCCTTAAAGGCTTCTACATCTTTAATTCCAGCCGCTTCTAATTTTTTCATACTGAAGGGGTTCCGCCATTTAGAAAATTCTTTACCATTACACCACATAGCAACGTCGATCAGTGTATGTTTTCGAGCACTTTCAATCATAAAGTTTGTTAGTTTTTGAAGACCATTTATAGATGATACAGCGGAAGCACCAGTATTTACTACACCAGCAACTGCATCCAACCCTGAAGCTATTTTACTTCCTGTATTATCAACACGACTAAACATATCTGATGATGTCGCTCTAGCATTGTGCCAAAGATATTGATAAGTATTCTCACCAAAAAGGAAGTGTTGAGCTTCATTAGTTATGTCGTCAATCTTCTCACCATATCGCATTTCACGAATAGTTTTGCCAAAGATAGGTATTAAATCCAATGCCGCATCAGCCCCCGCATAAGCCATAGTTCCTGATATTTCAGATAACTGGTTGATACCCATATTGGCACCATTACGAGCATAGGACATAGTAGACAACATACGGGTAAAGGCATCAAAATAAGTCTTTGGTTCCTGCTGACTTGAAATACCTCTTAACCTGTCTATAGTAAAATCAAAAGCCTTTAAGTCCTCATACATAGCTGACCTAGAGATTTTCTTATTATTTACTGCGGACTGTAGTTCGTTCTCAATCTGTTTGCGGAGGTTCACAATATTATCTACAACATTTTCTTCAAACCCATATGCGTTGACATTTTGTCGCACCTTGTTACTAAATAAATTGTGGAGAGATATTTCCCCAGCAGTTCTATTAAGCAAGAAAGGAACAGTGCTGTCAAAATCATAGGAACGCATGGCTTCATCAAAAGAAAAATCCATACCCCAAGGGTCTTTCAAAGTAGTTGAAGTATCCATAGGAAACCTATGTTGCAGGAAGTCAAGCTGACCTACTTCGTTTGAACGGATGTTTCCGACTGTCATCGAAGACGTATTCTTATCGACAACCCCAGTAGCCCACGCTTTAGCTTCTTTCTCAACCTCTGCTTCTACCATTTCTTCAGAAACTATAACCCGCTCCGGAGCTTTCTTTATGGAACCATCTTTAACACCCTGTTCAATTTTAGCTCTCCATTCTTTCTCTAACCTTTCTTCTAATCGCTGTTTGATAACATTACGTTTAGCCGCCTGTTTTCCGTATTTTGTCAGAAACTCTATAGCTTTTTCGTCATTATCAAACATAGACACGAAATGCGCTCTTTTATCATCGTCAATAAAACGCCAAAATTCGTCGTCTATTGTTTTCCATTCATCAGGCAGAATAGGTTTTCCTTCACCAAAAATTTTGTGACAATTCTTCAGTAAATCAATTTGTGCATCCCTGAGTTCTTTAAGGGCTTTGGCACCTTTCATAACTTCAGGAGACCATGTTTTACCTACATATCCTGCCTTATTGTTGCCATACAGGAAATTATAACATTGAATACATTCTTCATTATATTGTTGTTTCAAAGCATTACTAAAGCGTCCACGTTGTCCTGTACGGGCTACTAAGGCTTCTTGACGTACCTTCATGTAGTTATTGTACGGCTCATTCAGCCTGCCGATTAAGGTTCGTTTCTGAGACTCTGTTGTGACAAAATCTAATGCTTTATTCATATAAGGGTTGTCTAAAGAACGTCCAATAAACTTTTGGAGAGTTTTAGATGCAGAGGTAGCCGCTAAAGTGTATGGAGTCGCAAAGAGTTTCCAACGTGCAAGCATCTTTCCGAAACCACCTATTTCTCCTGTTACTAACTCGTTGACTTCATCCAATTTCTGAGGGTTAAGTATACTTGTCTCAGAAAAACGGAAGTTATGATAAACAGAAGTGCCATCCGGTAAAGTCCGATAACCCTGTGAGGTTGCTTTGTGAGAACTTGCTGAACGTGTTATAAGGTCAATAAAATCCCCCTCAGTCATACGCCCTTTAACACCTAAAGTATTCATTCCCTTGTCGAGCTTCTTTTTTATATCTCTTATAAGTGGATTATTAGATTTTGCTTCTTCCACAAAATATCCCAAAACTTCTTCGGGGTCTTCTTTATTGACGGCTCTTTTCATTGCCCTTTTTAATGCCGGTGAGGGGTTGTTTCTCATACGAAACTTAAGGTCTGCATATACTTGTTTTAAATCATGTTCGCTAAGAATATGCTTTAGACCATGTGCGCCTTTTTCATGCAAGATGGTTTTCAATAGATCGTCTGTATCTTTCAGATTATCCTTAACTAAAACGGAAATACCTGTAGCGTCATCAAAGATACCTTTAACACCATCGGGTGCGTCTTCTCCTAAATCACGTAAAACACGTTTAGCATCTTCTTTACTAAGGATATAAACACCATTTTCAGGAGTAGCTACACTAACACCTTTAGCAAATGCAGGGTCATGTAGTTTTTCCAGACGTACCTTTAAGTCATCCATATGTTGCACAACGGAAGAAGGTTTTTTCCCTTTCATCACATCCTGAGCGTGTGCCTGAGCATTTATATAAGAAGCTTGTGCATCTTCTACATATTTTAAGCCTTTACGTAAACCTATACCCGCCATATCGAATACAGCGGGAACTGCACCACCAGCAATAGCACTTAGAAATGCCGCCGCTTTGTAGTCCTGCTCATATCCTGTGACCGCTTGCGTAATTCCTCGTTCCGGTAGACTTATTGCTGTATTCGCCGCCGCTAATTTTAGATAACGGGATAATGTACCAACCTTGCCCGTAGTACCTAAAAGCGGTATATAGTTCAGAGGGTCTACAGCAAGACCTAATACAGTTCCAAAAGTATCAACCCCTATAGACGACCTGTCAATTCTTTTACGACGTTCTAAATCCTCTTTTTTCATGCGGGTAAGTTTAGCAAGCTGTGTGGCACTACGAGCATTTTGAGCGACCCATAAAGTCGCCGAATAGTCTCCACCAAGTTCCTTTTGAACAGCGTCTATGTCCTCCTGAGTCAAAGTAAACGTATCATCGTCAGGAGCATCTTTAAGAGTCCCTGCTGTTCTAAAAGATCCCCATATTGCAGAGTCATAAACAGAGTCATAAAATTTGTCCTCAAAGGTAGCATCAGGTACAACTTCCTGTTCAACTATAGGTTTTTGAGGATCAACACTCTCTTTAGCATAGGAACTTAATTCAAGTATACTGTCTTGTCCTGCAAAATGCTTCATACCTGCCGCATAGTTTTCTACGGTATCCCCGTAGTATCCGCCACGTTTTAAAGCATTTGCATATTGGTCTATTGTGGTAGCTTCATAGATACCGTCTTCTGCATACTTGGAAAGATAATTGCCGTAGTATTCAGCGAACTCGTCCGGGCTACCAAAATCCATATAATAATTACTACCGTCAGGTTGGTCTAAACCATTAGGAGCAACCTGTGTTACTCCTCCAAAATTGTTATGCTTTAAAGCTAATTCACTTTTAAATCCACCTGTCTCATGTGCCATCTGTGCATAAATAAACGTAGCAGGTATTTTTCTGCCATTACGCTCTGTATGCTGTGAGACAAGTTCTGCTAAATCTCGGCTATTCATATTTTCCCTTTCTTTATTTAATCATTCAGATACCTATTTGCATCAAGCCCCGCATCACGTATTATCTTAGCTGTTGGGTCAGTCTCGTAATACTCTGAGTCATCCAACGGGATATTATAGACATCTTCAAGTCTTACCCGCTGTGCTTCCGGTAGAGACTGAAGATATTTGCTAACATCCTCAGTAAAACCTGCTAACTGCTGAGAATACACGGTCTTCCCATGATATTCAGCTTTAAGCACACCATTTGCGTGATAGTAATGAACATTTTCTTCGTCACCATCAACAGCCAACTCTTTCTTCTTATTTTCAAGGTACGCTAAAGCAACCGTTTCTTGATTGTTACTTTGGATATTCATAATGAAATTCTTAGGAATAGCGACACCATCATAATTAAAGAAAGCAGATGCGACTTGTTGTTTAGCCAGTGAGATCGCCTTAGTCTCGTCCATTCCCGACAATAAAAATCCATCTAACGTAGTATGAAACATTGAGTTTAAGGAATAGTTAGTTGTCAGGTTTGCTGTCCCGGTCTCACCATAGCCGCCTAAAGTGTTTAGCTCAGGGATAGTCATAACCGTTTCATAGGCATCTTTTAGTCTCTTTTGGTGCTTTTCTTTTAAAGTAATGTCACCATTAAAGGTATCTCTGCGTTCTGCATACTTAGCAACACCCTCTTCTAAACCATTAGCATCTATTAGTTGGCTAAGTATCAATATATCTTTACTTTCAGTCCCAAAAGTCGCTGAGAAAAGACCGGGATCAACTTTATACATAGTCACAATATTATCAAGCTCTTGCGGCAATATTTTGTTTCCTTCTTCGTCAACCTCTAAAGAATTTACATTCAAAAGAGCCAAACCCCTGTCCATTTGTTTCGTAATGGCTTTTGTGAATTTCTCAGCTACAGGAGGAAATGAAAGTAGCTGAAGGTTAGCTTTACTTCCCTCAACAGCTCCTAAAGTTTTGATATTGTCATAGAACTTTTGTTGTGACCAATCAATAACTTCCCGTTCTGTAAAATTATATTGTTTTCCGTTACACTCATAAATATTTGTTGTTGACAGTCGCCCATTTATATCTAAAGTTTTTCCGCTGTTAAAAGCCTGAAATTTATCTTCAAGCGCATTCGTAGCCGCTCTACTTTTATAAGCGTCTTCTTGGGCTTTTTGATACGCCTTTCGTTCTTTTTCTTCACGTATCTGCGCCGCTTTGACCATTCCTTCAAGCCGTGGTGCTATCGCTTTGTAAAAAGTCGGGTCAGACTTTTGTAGTTTTTCAAAATAATCAGGAATTTCAGATGAAGTTAAAGACTCAGCACCTTTTAGAAACTCCCTAGTCTTTTGTTCAAACATAGCACTATTAGCTCTATTTGCAAGAACATTATAATAGCCCATAGGGTTTAAGTCTTTGACACGTACTTCTTGACCAGTAGTGTCATCGAAGTATAAAACAGTTTCCCCATAAGCAGTTATTTGCGAAGGACTACCATTTAGTGCTAAAGACTTCAGTATACCTTCAGAAAGCTTCAGACGGACATTAAGGCTAACACCTGTCAACATTTCGTCTTCTTGAAGTTTCTGTAAGTCACGTGCTACATCTACATCTGCCCTGCCATAAGAATTTGTTATAATGTCGTCTGCTTTAGAACTCAACGCCGCATTACGTTTTTCTTCTAAGTCATTTTGACGACGCTTACGATACTTGGCATCCTGCTCTAATAAATCAATAGGACGACTACTAAAAAACCCTTTATTAAAGGCGGTACTATTCGTAAAAGTAATACCGTCTTCTTTTAGACGACTATTCATGTAGTCCTCAAAGGTCTTAGCATTTTCCTGTGAGTCCTTTGCTAACGGTTGATTAGGAGCTACGCTTTGGTCATATTCATTCTTATACAATGTATTCAAATGTTGACCACGCAGTTCATCAATACGAGCGGCGGCATATGGATTGTCAGCAAGATCAAACTTTTCTGACCTTGCTAATATATCCAAAGTGCTTAACTTCTGTTTATCTTCTTCTGAAGTAAGGGCAAAAATGCGGTCAGCTTCAGCATTACCAAGTTTTTCTCTCCGGGCATCTTTAGCAACTTGGGCTTCTAAAATAGCACCGCCAAGTAACCCCAAAGAGTTTGCTAAATTCATAGCCCCTGAAGTGTCCCTTAAACCAAGACCAGCACCCACAGACACACCTTGCAACCTTTTTCCATAGACACCTTCCGGTTGTTTGGCAAATTGTCGCTGAGTTCCTATCGCATTACCGATTAAATTAGCTATAGTTTAGATCTCCTTTCATCTTTTTACTTTTGCACCACCTGTCCACCAATCCCACTCGAGACCTTTTGAAAGAACTTCATTCTTTCTATTTAAGGCACCTGTAGTATTACCAACGACCGTAGCGGTGGCTCCTAGGATATTACTGAGTGCAGACGGCATCTTAGGAGCTGATTCATTAAGGTTATCAATGTAACTTTTTGTGCTCCTTAAGGTCGCTTCTTTGTTTAAATCAATTTCATTTGATTTACGACTGTAGTTATCTTTAGCCGACCCTACAGCCCTTGCTGTATCACCTTCAACATTACGAACGAGCAGATTAGCTGTTCTGCCACTCATATTTTCGTTTACAGCCGCTTTGACACCACTATTCAACTGCAAAGCGTTTTGACGTATCTTCATAATGTCAGCTACAGTTTGGTCAAAAGCATCTGTACGCTCTGCTTCGTAGTTTTGAAAAGCAAAGTTCATTTCTGTAACAGCGGCTTTTGCTTGGGCATCTAATTGAGCCTGATAAGCCTTTGCCTGCTCATGTTGACCAAAAAGACTACCGCCTATCTGTAGTGTTGATGCTAAAGCAGTTCCAAAATCACACATTGTCGCTCTCCTTCCTGCCTTCAAACATAAAGGCTATATGTGTTTCCGTTTCTGTCTCTTTTATAAATTTCGCTCCCATCCATTCAAGCCATTTCACATGAAGCTTATTCTTTTTATAGACAGCGTTATAGAGATAGGGAACACCTTTTAGGACTTCTTTAAGAAGTGCTTTAGTGTATCTGAGAAACTGTATTTTATTATTCTCTACTCGTGTAGTACAAAGCATCCACATAATATTATCTTCGCAACCACCCAAAGCGTACACTTCGTTAGTTTCATTATCAACAAGGCAAAGACAACCACTTTTAAGCAACGAACTTATAGGGAGGTCTTTAAAAGGTTTTCCTTCTCCGACCTCCACTTCCTCTAAGTCTTCCGGGCGTATATGCGCCATAAAATCCATTAAGTACCCTATCGTGAGTATCTTTATCGTCATCAATACTGGCGAGTTCTCCTATAGTAATCTCCAATCCAACCTGCGCCTACAAAAGCTAATGGATTGGGTTCTTCACTCTCTATATAAATCCGGCAATTAGTATTCAAGCTATGTATAGGCACTTTAAATTGTCCGGTATGAAAAGGTAATTTATTTAGAATATTAGAAGACGTTCCAAGTATGCGTGCCGTGTTCTCATAGGTATAAGTATTCTTGTCAAAATGTTCTACAATGATTTTAAAATAACCTGACTCGCTGTAGTTTACCCAAAAATACTTTATTTGAAGTCTACCTTCAGTAATTGCCTGAGTTCTTCCTTCGTCTGTCTTTTTAAACATCAAAGTAGACATGACAGCCCTAAAAAGATAATTCAACCCTACAATAATACTCTGTTCCTCATAGTTTCCTATTAGTTTTACTATATTACCTTCAGACAGCACATAAGTACCGTCAGTGGTCACAACACTGTACTGGTGGTCTTCCTGATATGTTTCTCCATAGATGTCGGCAAGGTTCAATGTTGTTTCATCGTTTAGATCACTATATGAACCTTTTGGTACATCATAAACCAGTTTTCTGTCTAAAAAGACCCTATAAGGTTCGTCTTCAAAGTCTGTCGTGTTGAAACTAAAGGACATTTTTTCGAGACATAATACTCCATTACGCTCAACAACAATGTAGAGGTAAGAGTCAATAAATTCCGCTCCATATACTTTATTCTGAAAGTCCCATACAGACCATGCGGCTTGCTGACGAACTGAGTCCACAAAAAGATATTTATAAATATATACCTTATTTTCTGCACCTTCAGTCAAAAACAAAATAAGGTTTTCAACAGTTGACGGAATTAATTTGTAGACTCCATTAGGTATATAGTTTGGGATATGACTGGTAATGTCCTGAGCATCCTTGCGGTCTGTATTATCTGCCGCTGTGAAAAATTCTCTTACTGTCGTATACTCGCTACGCTCTGCCGGGAAATAAAGATTACGACCAGCACAAGCAGGTTTCGCTTTTACAGAGTTACCAAAGCGTGTAACAGGAGGTGGAATATTAGCGTCCTTAGGGTTTAAAACACCGTCACATCTGAGAATAAACTGTGCGTCATCACTAAATAAGACAAGAGTTTCATCATAAGGAACGGCGTGTAAAAGTGTAGCTATTTTATTGTCGCTTACCGCTAGATCAATGGGGTCTGTGTCCTGTACTTCTAAGGCAGATGTCATCCAAAAATTGAAAAAGTCCGCACTACGAGTTAATATTACGTTTTCACCTGCAATAACGCCTAAACGATTACGATAAAAGAAAATATCGTTTATATGCTGGTCAATGAAAGACGGTTGTGGGTTTGAGTCATCGTCCCCTATCTCTCTTTTTGACCACTCAGCTTTCTTCATTGTGAATGTTCCATCACTGTTACGGACTAAAATATGGGGCATAGAGGTTAATTCATATCCGCTTAAAATACCGGGTCTAGCACATTCTTTCCATATTTTCTCTGTATCATCATATCTGATATAGTAGTCATCAGTTGTACTTCCTGCTTCACCTGCAACTTTTACAATGAAACCATCAGGAGCACTAGCTGGTAACATAGTAAATTTTTGGACTGATTTAAGAATACCAAAAGCGGCTTGATTATTATATCCGTCGTAAACATCAACTGTTTCTATTGCATTTACATTCGAGGTCACAGTTACTTCCTCTGAAATCGTTCCCCATTCTAAAATGTAATCAATATCTGTGTATTGTTCCGTATCCTCTACAATTCTCTCTGTAACCTTCCACCAACGGCTACGACAGCCCTCAATTTCATTTTTGAGGTTTTGATTGTGATTTTCAAGCCATGGATTACTTTGACTTTTAAGATTATGTGCATATACTGTAATAGTCGTACCGCTCACTGCGATATTAGTTCCGTTTACCTCACGATATAGTGCTTTTATACCACGAAAACGGTCAACCTGTTCTGCAACAGAATTTACTGTGACATGTTGTATAGTATTAGTGACACTCCCCGTACTACTTTTATAAAGGTATAACCAACTTGAACCTTGCTGTATCCCGTAACCCTTAGCACTTACCTGTGTTGCCAACTGGCTGACTATATAATCTGTAGCAATTTGAGTTGTATGGGATTTATCTGAGCCATCAGGAGTAGTAAAAGAAGCTACAGTAGATCCATTTATGTTTACTTTATATGTCCGTCCATATTGACCACTTTTAATATTTATTAAGGCACCCTGAGTATCCCATTTATCCCCAGTTGTTTCATCAGACATTCTTGTTTTAACCATTCGGTTCGCTATAAAAGTGTAGTCAGCTATTGTTTGACACCTTAAATTCCTACGTGGGTTACCTGTAATAATGTAATCCTTTGCCGAACCTTCAAATTCAACTGTTTTTTGGTTACCTTCAAGGTCAAAAACAAGAACATCATCACCTGTAAAAATCATTATGTATTTCTCAGTATCATCACGATTTATAAAGTGCACTAAAGGTTTTCGTTTTAAATTCAAAGAACTTATGAGCTTTGCAACATTTAGTGTCGGAGGGCGTTTCTGAAGACCTGCGGCTTCACTTGAAAAACCATTGAGCTGTTCCTCGAGTTGCTCCGGGTGTCTCAAAAGTGGCGGTTGCTGACTGATGCCTGAGACAAGGTTTTTTATATCTTGATTAATCAGAGTCATCTATCTTTTCCTCAATTCGCTTACAGACGTGTTGTCAAGCATATTATAAGTATTATTGTCTAACTCATACTCTTGAAGACGCATCCATGCTTCTTGTACTGTGGACTGCGTAATATTTGTTAGATCGCTGGAACCCATAGCACGGGTCTGAAAGCTAAATGAAGCTTTAGCTATAATGTAAGACCGCATCGGTTCCGGCATTTCCTCAAAGGGCACCAATAGGATAACTTCCGCTGAAATAGGACTATTAAATGTCGTATCACCTGTTGACAGGTCTTTGATATACTCACCGTTTTTAATAAGTTTCTCTCCGTTATTACCTTTTAGGTAGAGGTAGTTATCAGCCCATTTGATGCGTTTTGTATAAGTGTCAGGGTTCAATGTGTGTTCACTAATAATATTGAATGACCAACCTCTAGCTTGTTCCTGACGATTAATTGCTCTGAGAATACGCAGGGCATTTATAGCGTCAATATTTTGTAAATTCTCTAAGGTATTTACAGGCGACTCACCAATAACGCTAAGCATTTCATTTACTGCGTCTAATTCTGTGATAGCTGTTATTTCCAAAGTTATCGTTCACCTTTCTTTCATAATAAGAAAAAATAGGGAAACCCGAAGGTCTCCCTATAGTTTAGAGTTGATTAAGCACCGGGAGCTGTCTCGATGACACCCATAAAGGCGGCTTCAGGACGAAGACAACCGTGACCCATAGCATATTTACCTACGATATGGTCAGCTTGGTATTCGATACGACGACCGTGTTCCAAGTTAAAGGACTTCAATACCAAAGTACCTACAGTAGTTCTATGAGCTACCAAGAAAGCGGCTTTGTCTTTGTACTCTGCCGGGAAGATGTGACCAGTACCTTGAATGAGACCTTCAGGTGTACCGTTGTCAGTAGAAGTTACACCACCAATAGTCAGATGGGGACATTCAACAATGTCGATACCAGCAATACGGGTAACCTTTGCGTCAACAATGGATGCTACTGCGCCGAAGTCACGATTGATAGCATCTTTAGAAGCTACCAGTGCATTGACACATACAGGCAACATATAGCATACTCGACCTTCATTCGGGACATAGTTGTTGGACATTGCCGTTTTAGCTTCAAGCAACATAGAGACAATAGCTTTACCCAAAGCTTCAGACTCAGTGGTCAAACCGTTCTCTACAGTACGTTTCAGGATTTTACCTTTACCCAATCCAGGAAGCAACTCTTTGTCTGCTACGACACCCTTAGCGATTTCAGCCAACAAGCCACCATCACGTGCCATAGCGAGTGCTTCGCCAATCTGATAAGAATACTCAGAACGGACATCATAATGGTTCATAGCTTCGTCAATGTCGGTAATCAAAGTATCGGCAGTCAACAGACCATCAATCTTAATGGATACCTGTGTTTGCTGTTCAGCCTTACGCAGATCATCCAAAGATTTACCCGGAGTCAGGTAGTTTGCAATTTTACGACCAAGTACCGGGAAGTCTGCCGCTTTGCCGTTGGGAATAGTACGTTCCATATGGCGACCAAGAGTCACAGAGAAACGACGATAGGCGGTCATTACCTCACCGCCGAATTGGGTCAAGAACATTTTGAGACGACCAGCGTCAGCGTTGTTAGAATCAAGACCCGGAGAAGAAATTACGAGTGTTTGTGCCAAGTTAATAAATCATCCTTTCAAATTTTAAATGTTTGATAAATAAAGAAAGACACCCATTATAGGTGTCTTAATTTCATAATATTTAGTTGTTAAAGCTGATAAAAGCAGATTTAGATAGTTTAGTGGCGACTTGCTTACGATATACTTCATCGGTACTATAACGTGGGTCTGCCATTGCTTCTGCCATTTCAATCTCATTTGCATAGCCACCGCTAGGAGCACCAATCCCGCCACCTAAAACAGTCGCTTTAGAGGTGCCACGGTTCATTGTCATTTCAGCCTTAGCCCCCGCAATAACCATTTTGATTGCGCTGACATTACCACTGTCAATAAGAGCATTAAAACTATCGACATCTTCTTTGCCTTTTGCTTGGATATAAGCAGTTACCTTTTCGTATTCTGCCTGACCACCTGCATTACGGTAAACAGCATCGACAATCTTATTCTGAGTCGCTTCTACACCTGCAATGTAAGCATTTACAACAGACGCAGGGAAACCAGCTTTTTCTAAGGCGGCATAACTTTCAGCAGAGATAGAGCCGTTAGTATCATACTCGGCAGTCAATGCTTCATAGTTAATCCCCTTATCAGACAGCAAAGTTGTTGCATCTTCAATAGCCTTTGTTTGGTCTTTGATTTCTGTTTCGAGTGCCTTTTCTTCGCTGATTTCAGGGGTGTCTTCTGTTTCCTTTGTGTCACCTTCAGGGGCACCTTCGGGTGACTCGACTACAGCCTCCTGTTCCTCCGATATTTCTGTGTCCTTGACCTCAGTTTCCTCGGTAGTAGTGTTTTCAGGCAGGGTTACTTCTACTGTAGACATTTAATTCCTCCTTTATTATTGTGATTGGGTCGCCGCATCTACCATACCTTTAGTTAAGTTCGGCGTTGCTTGGCTTGCAAGTTGCATAGCCATTTGTTGCTGTTGTTCCTCTTGGAGTTCTTCAGGAGTCTTTATGAGACCCGTAGTGTCAATACCGAGAGACGTAGCCAGCATTAAGACAAGTTTGTCCATTTTCATCATTTGAGCGGCTTCAGGTATAGATGCAATAATGTCTTTAAGCATTATCAGTTTATTTAGATCATGCCCACGCCCTAAGGCTTCTAAACCTGTTGTGATTGCCGGTTCAACTGCTTCTTTTGGTAAGGTCGGAATTTCACCCGCACTTTCTAATTGAACCATTAAGCGTCTTACCAATGGCAGTTGTAGCTCTTGTGAGAGGATGCTGTAAGTTCCCCCGAGTGTGTCTTCAAGCTCCCCAGCTACATAACGGATTTCTTCCGCTGTGACACGCTCTGCGTTCCTTTGAACAGCACTATTTAATAGAAAGATAAAGTTTAGACGTTGTTCAAGCCCATCAATATATGATTTAGTTACAGACATATCGTTGAGTTTATTTGTCTGCAAGGCTTTGATGTCTTCATCTCTGCCCGGTACAAATTCACCGGATTTAGCTTTAGACACCCTACGCACCTGAGTGACACCCATAGGGTTCACGAGGTAAATAATGTGACTTGTGATAGCTGAATAATTTCTTATTGCTTCTGATTGGGCATCAAGGTTCTGTAAGTCTCCTAAATATTCTTCGACAAAACTACGACCATACGATTCTCCATCGACTTTGACCATACGAAGGGCAATCCACGGAGTCTTTTCTTTTGGGAAAAATTGTTCGGAACCGTCAATGACTTGTTCGTCTACTTCCTGATAACTCCGGTATTGGTCACCTTCTAGGTAAACATGAGTGTAAACAGTTATTTTTTCGTCCATTTCATGTTGTCTCCCATCAGATGCTACAAGGGTCTTTACGTTATCAGGTAGTGTCGCATAGGCAAGAGTATCAATAGTAACTATCTGAATGACATTTCCTAAAGCATCCCTTTGAACACAGTAGTTTGACAGTCGATAAAGTTTCGCTCCACCTTCAGCAGGAGGTAAAAACAAAAGACAGTTACCTGCAATAATGAGCTGATTTAGAGCTTCTTTTACTGTCACACGGATTTGTCTTGTTTCGATATAACGAATAACGCACTGCTCAATTCGTAGAAGTGCCTGTTCAACTTCCTGTCGTAGTTCTTCCCTATCTACAAGCTCTGCCTGTATCTTGTCACTGATAGACAATCTAAAGAAAGGGCTATTAGGTGGAAACAACGCTAAGAGTAATTTACTCGACAAATTATTGACACCACGAGCACCAACACTTTGATTAGGTGTTTGGTAACTTGTAGAGTCTGTGTCACTCTCTTTTGGGAAAAGTGCAGGTATCGTCATAGCCGCACAGTCTTCAGCCCGCTTCGTATAAGCGTCACGTACAGACTTTAAGCGTTCATAGAGTTTCTTTGCCGTTTCCCTTTGAGGATCACTAAGATCGACTGATAGTTTTTTATTATCTATCAGACATCACCGCCTTTAAACATTGACACCAGTTCCAGAACCCGCATTTGAATTAATCATTAGTTTTTTCTTACCAACAGCTTTACGTTTTCGCTTCTGACCTTCAGTATCAATAGTTGTCATATTGCCTGTATCAGTCGGTGCGGCAACAGGAGCGGCGGCAGGTGCGGCGGCTTCTTGATAAGTGATTTTTGGTTTTTTACTGCACATCTTGTCTCCTTAAAGTTTTAATAGTTGACAGGGTTATAGCCACCTTTGTCAAGATTGATTTTCAAAGCGTTTCGACCTTTACGCTTATTGAAGGTATCCTCAGTACCACCAAACTGCGGACTATCAGGTTCCTCAGCAGATGTAGAGGGAACTAACTGTGCCGCTGTGGTTTGTACCTGAGGTGTGGAGATTTTCGGTGTTTTAAATAGACACAAGTCTAATCACCCTCCCTTCCTTTACTTAAAACTTCCAGTCTCGTAATGACCTCTTGGACTCCCTTCATGTACCCTATATGTTCATCACTATTGGTTGTTTTTTTATTAGACAATAAATTATCAACACTATAGAGAGACTTTAGGTAATCTATAAGGTCATTATGGACAAATGGAAGTTTCATTTCGTCATCTAAAAGTATTCTTTAAGACCTCCCTCTGTTATAACTTTTGGTTTGTCTTCGTCTCTTTATGTGACACTTAGCATTTTGTATTTATATGTGACACTTAGGAGTCCAAAGGATAGGTTTCTTTGCTTTGAAGTCGTAGTCTTCAGCTCTAAGAATACGAGCTACCCGTGCTTGTATCAAAGCTTCACCTTCAGTCAATCCTTTTTTCTCAAAAGCACTTACAACAGTTCCCCAAGTTGCGGACTGGTCTAACAGTTTCTTGGCTCCAACCGCCCCAAGTCCCGGGCAACCTTTATAGTTGTCCGCAGTATCACCAACCAAGGTTTGATAAAGGTGGTTATAGTCTGCTTCCTCTTGGCTTGTCTCTACGAAAGTATCACTGATTAAGTTATAGAAACTACCGGGAATACTTTTAAAATCTTTATCGCCACTTATGATTACTGACTTAGTGCCTTTAAGGGTAGCCAAGATGCCAATACAGTCGTCAGCTTCAAGGCTTTGTCTCTGATAACAAGTATAATTTTCAGACACCCACTGTTTAACACCTAAGTATCCTAAGGGTTTTCTTTTTCCCATTCGGTTCAATTTATAGGTTGGCAGGATTTTCTTTCTGAAGTTTGTATCATCAGAGAAACACATTATAATCTCATAGTTACCTTCGTAACTGTAATGCCGCAACACTTTTTCAGTAATACGAGCTACAGTATCATCAACGATAGTCTTAGCTTCGTTATGATCACAATGTAATGTTGAAAAATCAGGATACCAAGTTATTTCCCGCTCACACGCTGAGGTCGCCCTGAAGACCACCATATCAGCATCAAAGAGTATCTGCATTGGTTGTTTATTCAATATCAAAAGTCTCCTTCTGTTTTGTCGTGACGTATGCCCTTAAATCTTGGCTCTCTCAGGACACCTTTGGTACTCTCAGCCATAGCGTCAATTTGTACGATTTTACCCACGATCTCGTTATAAAAGAACTCAGACCACCAGCGTTTCCTTTGGTCATCTGTAAGACCTGTACCAACAGTAATTGTTTTACCATCCCGGAATTGACAAACAAGCGCACCTGCCATGCCTTTATATTTTCCAGTACCCTCTTGGAGACTGAGGACTTTTAGGTCATAGCTGATACCCTTCTTAACTTTAAGCATCGTTTCATTTCGTTTACCGGGATAATATCCAGCCTTAGGATCTCTCACAACTAATCCCTCTCCGCCTGCATTCCAAACTCGGGTTGCGGCTTTATCAATATCTGACCACGTATCTGCGTAGTATTGCGGTACAAGGAAGGTGTGATGATAACATTGCCAAAATCCGATACGTTCTAAATCTTTCGAGCGTTCTTCATAAGTACGAATTTCACAAGTTCCAAAAAACTCGTCAAGACTTAAAGCATCATGTACATAGGCTCCAACTTCATAATGCTGGTTCTTAGTATCACGACACCACCCGCTGATTGTCGGCTGAGGTACACCTTTGGCGTATCCTTCAAATATAATTACATCAGTACAGAGTGTCGTGGCAATGTCGTACAGCTCCGGTTTAAGATGTTCAAGGCTTAGATATTCTTCACCTGTACGGCTAAAGATATGGACACTTGTGGTATCACATACGGCAAAACAAAAGACACCATCAAGTTTCTCTGAGTACATCAAGGGAAACTGAGGTGTCTTTTTGTTATTCATTTTTTCACGTGGGAGACAGAGCTGGACAAGATGTGACTTATCACGAGGAAAGTCCGGGTAGTAGTCAAAGAAGGTCTTAGCTGTTTTCTTTTTGGTTGCCATTAGGCTCTCCCTTCGTAAACAAGCCACACCTACAGACACTGTAAGACCTCATATATCTACAAGGACAAATGGAGTCTTCATTACGGACGTTTTGGCAAGGACAATACATCCTCCCATACTTAACTACTTGCCCTAAGAATTTGTCTGATAATGCGTCAAGGCGTTCTTCTGAGCGGACAGAGTAACCATGTTTGTCGGCAATACTTTGGAGTTCTTTTTTATAGTGCGGGGTCAATTTTCACTACCTCCTATAGCATTCTTATCTTTCTTCCAAAGGCTCAAGTTGTATTCTAATTCAGAAGGGATACCTTTCCGTTCTAACTTTTCTATTAGAAAACTTTTTTCAAGATTATCTCTATACATCGAAGGTGGAAACTTCTCTGTATATAGACGTTCCTTTTTATCAAGACCACAAAGTTCACATCTACTGTGTTCATAAATAATTATTTCATCAAAATCATTAGAGAAACGTGTTTTTAAATCTGAAAAGTACATACCCATTTTTTTATAACTATGGTTACATTTTGGTTTTTCTTTTATTTTGATGTCCCACCACATAGCTTATCTCCTGTAATATCCTTAGTTTTCAAAGTGTATCCACAAGGGCACTGAATGGTAACCTTAGTGGGTTCTACAAGGTTACCTAAGGTCAATAATGGTCTTTCACATTTAGGGCAGGAAATATTGACAATAGTCGGCTTTTTCTTCGCCATATTATTTTTTGACCTCCTGAGTTACCTTGATAATTTTTTCTGCTAATTTATCAACGGTTTCCCCGGTGACCTGTAGGTTATGAGGGGTCACCTGTTTGGCAATCAGCATTTTGTACATAGTGTCTTTAGAGGGCGCAAGGAATGCTAAAAGGAAAGTTGTAATAAATAATACACCGAAAATGGTAATAGCAATTTTTATGATTTTATTCTCTTTACTTGTTGGTAAATCAGCTTCCATAAGATAGAGTGTGAGAGAGAAACCGAACAAGACTCCCATAAACAATACAAATATAGGGGCTAGTTGTAGCTTTTCCACCAATTCTATCAAATAGAAAATCATAGGGTCAATAATAGGTTCATACATAATTAATTTCCTCCTTAGTAATAAACTCTGACAATCCTTTGCTGTCTGCCAAAGTTGATAGCATCTATATAGTTATCAAAGTAAATATCAATTTTGTCTGTATAACCGCCACCAAAACGGTCTTCAACGGTATAAATGTGTCCGTCGATTTCTACGTGAGTGCCAAAAGGCAGATGATCGGCGGCTATAGTTCGTCCTTGGGTCGCCTTTGTGCCACTTGCGGTTATCCCATCAGCCTTACCACATTCCTCAACGGATGCTGTGTAGGCTGTCAGGGTAACCTCTTGGAAGTAAAAAGCGACTAAAAGCATACATAAAATTAATGACAATCGCACCAATTTTTACCTATCTTTCCTTCGGTGTCCAGTTGCACCCTAAAACCGAAAAAGTCTTGTGCCTGTCTCATGGAGTCCTGAGCTACCTTGACGACAGTTTCAGCAATCTCTTTTGTCCGGCAGGCAACCTGTACTTCATCGTGAACCCACGCCATGTACTGAAAGTCTTTCCCGTGGTCAAGCCCAAGAGCAATAAGATTTTCTTCAAGAAGTAATATCCACTTTTTGCAGATAAGTGCACCCGCCGACTGCAAAAGTAAATTAAGTGCAGAATGGATAGATCGTACATGAAGCGGTCTGCCATCTAGTCCCTTAAGGTACTTTCTACGCCATTTAATGATGTTTCCACGAAGACCTCTCTTTTCTACGAGAGTGTTCTCTATGGCGACTCTAAGTTGAGCAATAGCTGGTGTCTTCTTCAAAAATTCTTTCTTTAAACGTCTCCCGTCTTTTTCGTCGCCGTGCACAATTCTGCCAATTTTAGCGTCACCCGCACCATACAAAAAAGCATAAATAAATGTCTTGGCTTGATTTCTTTCGGGCAACCCTGCGGCAATCTGATTAGCTGTGTGAATGTCACCATTAAGGATTTCATGGGCATAAGCACCGTTATCATATGGTGCCATAAAGTGTGCTAAACAACGAAGTTCAAGACCACTGGCATCAACACCAGCTTGATACCACCCGTCAGGCACCTTAAATAAACTGCGACATTCTTTCCCATAGGGGCTACCAACAGCCGGTACTTGGGCAACATTCGGGTAAGAATGGGTTGCCCTACCAGTTACAGCACCACAAGGATTGACACGTCCGTGGATACGACCATCTGCCTGAACCATTTTCAGCCACGCCATTTTCCCGTCGCTTACTTGTCCAAGCCTTTTAGAAACCATAAGGTATTCTTCCATAGGCACAGCAAGTGCTCTAAGTGCTTCAGGTGCCTTGGGGTCAGCCTTTATGAACCCAAAAGTAATATCGTCAATCTTCAGTCGAGTATCTTCGTAGAGTTCGTCATTATCAGGCTTATAATTAAAATGTTTTGTAATAACCCATTCAAGTTGCTGTCTGCTGTTTGGGTTAAAGTCTTTATAACGCTGGATAGGTACACCAGCTTTATATCCAAGTTTTTTATTATCTCTTTTAGGTACGAAAACCTTACCGGGGATAGGCGGTACTTCCTTGCGAATTAGAGCATCTAAAATAGCACTTCTTTTTCTCAAATTTTCTTCCAACTCCTGAGCTTTAAAGACATCAAACGGAAAGCCGTTACGCTCCTGCTTTGACATCAACCACTGTGCTTGAAGTTCTAATTCAATAGCACCTTTAGGATAAGTGGTGCTTTCCAATAGCTTGTGAAGCTGTTCTGTTACGATAACGTCCTGAACATTGTAATCTAACATTTCTTCGCTAAACTCAGCCCAAGCGTTCTCTTGCTTACCATAAGTACCCTTAAAGACTCCCAAGCGATAACCCCATGCTTCGAGCTTATGAGAACCCACAAGGTCACCGGGAATTTTGCCAGCTTTCATTAGACCGAAGTCTTTATCTTTAATGTTGCTGTAAATCAAGCGAGCTAAAACAAGAGTGTCTATTATTTGACCACGATATTTTCGGTCAAAAATCACATCAGGAAAAAGTTTCTCTAAGGTCGGAATATCATAGTCAATAATGTTATGTCCACAAATAAAGCCGCCTTGTTGGAGTACTTCAAGGAGTTTTAAGGCTCCCTGATGTACCCCCTCGTGGCGGCGAAATTTAAGGACTTCATCATCCATTTTGATAACCATACAATGACCCTGAGTTACGTCCTGATACAGTCCGTTTGTCTCAATATCAAAGTAAGCAATCATAGATCAGTCTTCTAACTGATATTCAGTTTCCAGCTCTTTAATTTCCAGTAAGACTTTAGCCCGAGCTTCAAAGAGGGCTTTTTCCACCCTTTGTAAGTGCTTACGGTCTTTTTCAGCACGATTAAATTCCATGTCGATACATTTGTAGTTTACTTTCTCAAAAAAGAGAGCCAAACTTTTATAGATTTTCCTTAACATTGTTTATCAATTCCTTTCATATAGTGCCGTTTTGCGGCTTCTATTTGTCTTCCTTTAGCAAACGACGAGATTGGTTTAAGGTAGCCAATAACCCTTGTTCCGTAATCTAATTCTTTCGAGCCACAAGTATGGCATTGGTCATAGCGGGTTACTGGATCAATCGTCCCACAAGACTTGCAGATAGTACAAAGGACGTTAGTTGTCCAATATGGCACACCAAGCCGACAAGCGATTTCAATAAGTGCTTTAGCCTGCTCTACTGTGGGAAGTTGGTTCAGGTTTAAATGGCAAGCCGCACCACCATCAAGGTATTGTGAGACTTCCTCAGAGTGATATTTAAGTCTGTCCAAAATAGTCAAAGAATTATCTTCGACCGGAAAGAAATAGCTGTTATAGCAATCACGAGGAACCCATAACCCATCTTCTTTATCCCACTTAGCATTTTTGACACCAAGGTTTTCAGCAGGGACAAACTCGGTATTAAAGCGGATGCCGTAAGTTTCACGAGCCTTTTTATTGTCTTCTTTTATTCCTGCTAGAATAACTCCAAGGTAATCAGTGTAGTCGTTAGTTTCCATACGCTCCCGCATAGTGAACCACTCAAAGCTTTCAAGCGCACCATTTATTCCGATAGTTCCAAACTGCTTATCAAGTGCAATGTAACCTGCCTGATAAGAGGGGAGGATGCCTTTATCAATGTATTCCTGCACAATGCTGTGAAACGCCACTAGGTATTTATGGATACGGGCTACTGTCTTTTTAGGAGTATAGTAGCCGTCTCTCTCACTAATACGTTTTTGCATAATCCTGTTCAGGTTCATTGTAATAACTTGAAAGCTCCCTGTTGATACACCACCAGCACCCAATGTGTAACTGAAAGTATTGTCTGCCATTTCATTACGCAAGCGGCAACACGAAGACAATGAGTCTGCTGAAGTGCTCTCATAGTGAAAAAAGCTGTGCCCTTTAGACATTTCTGTTGCCAGCATTTCAGTAAAACTTTGGTCAACTGGAAGACGACTTTCAGGGTCTACAAGATACGCCGCTGTGAGTACCGGGAATGTCAGCAGTTCTTTTCTGCGTTCACTCCTAAACCATTTCATAAAGTATCTTTGCAGAGCTTCTACACTTTTATAATCAGGCGTAGATCCGTCCGGAAAATAAAATTCATCAAACAGAGCCTTGAAGTAGTTAGAGTCAAACACCGAAATGTTCCAAAAGACTGATTGTGCGCCACGAGCGGCGGCAGGTTGGTTCATAGCATAAACAACGCCTTGAAGTTCCTGTGCAATTTCTGCTGTATGTGTAGTCAGATAGTTTGCTCCATAGGTCTTTTTAGCAAAGTAATCAAAGTACATAAGAAACTCAACAGTAGCTACAGCTCCTGCAAAATCAGACGCAACCTGATAGACAAGGTTCACAAAAGAACCACAGAAAGACTGAAGGTTCTTAGGTGCCTTAGAGGTTCCTCCGAGAGTTTTAGTACCTTCCATCAAGAACGGATAAAGTGTGATGGAAGCACAGTATGGTCGTAAGCTGGTTTCATCGTGGATATAAATTAAATGCTCCTTAATGTCTCGCAAATAGTTATCTGCTACTTCAGCCCCAAACATTTCTAAAAGTTTAGAATACACCCTGTTTCTGTTGACTTGGATATATTCTTGTTTGAATAGCTCTGCTTCTAAAACCGCCAAGGTTTTATTTGTAACATTGGCATTACTATCAACTGCGCTTCCAGTTGCAGGGTTTTCAGCATTGATGAAAGTATTTATAAATTTTTCTTTATCTGATAGATATTCTTTTGAAAGTTCTTTCAACTTTTTCTCCTTTCTTAAGACTTTTGAAAGAGGTATGTAACATCTTTCCATTCTTTACTTTTAAGGTCACGAACGAAAAACTTTTGGTTGGTCTGTGAATTATCAAGACCGCCTTTTTCCTCAATAAATTCACCTGTTTTTAACCAAGTTAAATTTATATTTTTTCGTAACTCTTTATTGATTGTCGAATTATAAGAGGCACCGCTGTAAAGCCCTACCGGGAGAATTTCAGACAGTCTTTTAATAGCTTCCTGAAGGATAGGTAACGGGATACCGTTCGTTGTACCACCCATTAGAAGAATAGCGTTCGCACCTAAGTTTTTCTGTTCCTGTGCTCTTTTTTGGATAATATCAAAGTCTACCCAACTGTTTTTAGGTAACGGGATACTGAGATATTCAGAATGACACCCGGGGCATTTTCCATGACAGTTACCAATAAGAAACACTACGGTTACTTTATCGGGTATTTCTGTTAAAGAAATAGTCATATCAACAACGGGTAATTTCACGATCTCGTACCTCCATAAGTCTATTAAAGATAAACCAAAAGTTATTTTGGCTTTCCAGTCTTGGCTTCGGTTCAATGAAGTCCAACATTGAGCAAAGTTCAGCAAATTTGAAGGTACTTTTACGTACTCTATTTTTCTTACGTTGCTTATCTTTCTTATTAAAAATCACTTTCTGTATCCTCCTTAAAGTAGTCTGCTTTAGACTCACGTTTTTTAGTAGTTGCTTCCAAGCGGTCTGTCTCTTTGTCATATTTCAAATACCCTGCCAGCCCTGTTTCCCCAGAGTGTCGGTTCTTAAGGACTCTTATTTTTACAAGGTTCTTTTCCTCTAAGTCCTCCGCTTGTTGGTTTCTTTCAAGTGCCCAAACACCGTCAGATAGTTGTGCCAAAGCATGAGATCCACGCAGGTGACTGAGACTGATTGCTCCACCTTCTTCGGCAGGTTGACCATCTACACGTTTCAGATGCGAGATAATCAAAAGACCAACCTCGGTTTCTTCTACAAGAGACCTAAGGTTGGTCATAAGTACATCTGTGGCTTTTCTTTCATTTTCAATATCAAGACCACTAATTGCGATCGTGATATGGTCAAGAATAATAAAGTCACATTTTTCGGCAACAGCAAGATACCGTATCTTCGACATTAAGTTATCACTTTCAAGTGAACCAAAATGCTGATAAAAAACAAAATTGCCGTTACCAAGTGTTTCATTATAGATTTTTTGGTATTCTTCGTCAGAAACAAGATGCCTATTTAGGGCAAGCCGTTTCCCACTTTGGACTGCCATAAGTCCCTTAGCGGTTCTTTTGATGTTTTCTTCGAGCATCATCATACCAACTTTGAGTTTCAAACCTACACCAAAATGGTGAGCTATTTGTCTCACAAATGTTGTTTTGCCTGTACCCGAACCAGCCGTAATTACGATTAGTTCACCTTTACGGATACCAAGTGTCATTTCCTGAAGGGGTATATTCCACGGAAAAGGGTAACCTTGGTCTTCGTCAGGTTCATCCTTTAAGATTTCCCATAGTTCAGTACCATTAATAATACCGTCAGGCTTGTATGTTTTAGCTTGAAAAATTGCATCTAAGATTGCGTCAGGTCGCCCAGCAATCAAACATTCATTAGGGTCTTTCAGTGGTAGATACGCAAGTTTGAGTTTTCCCGGGGGTAAAATACGACAAACATCGTCTGTCGCTTTGCGCCCCGGTTCGTCCATATCAAACATTACTATGATTTCTTCAAAGTTATTCAACCATTCAAGTTGTTCTTTAAAGACTCTTTTTGCTGACTGACAGCCGTTTGGTATAGATACTACTGGATATTTATTACCACCTACTTGACTGACTGTAAGACAATCTATTTCACCTTCCGTGATTACAAGGCGTTTCCCTTGTGCCCATAAGTGTTGCCCAAAGAAACGGTGAGATAGGTTCCCAAGGACGCTAAAGTGTTTATCAGCGAACCGTAATTTTTGCCCGATAATGTTACCACTGTCATCACAATAGCAGGCAACTTGACAAGGGTCACCGTTGTAGGTAGTTACATAATAACCATACTTACGACAGGTCGTCTGTGTTATCCCCCGTTTACTTAATGCTTCAAAAGTCATATCCTGTGGATGTATGGTGCCTTTTAAAGCCTTTGGATGTTCCTTTGGTGTGTCTCCTGTTCCATTATGGTGAGTTTCACAGGAAAAACAGAAGGTGTGGTCTGTATAGACTGTGAGAGCGTCACTACTTCCACAGTCCGGGCAAGGTTGATGTGTGAGGACGACCTCACTTTCCATTCTATTCAGTCCTTTCGATTGTTTTTAAATCTTTATATTTTTTCTGCAAGTCTGCAATAAGCCTAGTAAGCACATAGCTTTGACTGTCACTAGGCTTTCCAGTGCTTGTTTGAACGAGGACATAGATTGATACCTCATTATCAGGTAAGTTCCACCCAGCTATGGTTTCTATAGATCTGTCCGTCTCTATGGCACCTTCAGGTGTCACAAAAAAGTGCACGCCTGTATCAAGGGCACCAGTTTGTCGGCATTGTCTATAGTAATCTTTTAGGTTATTAGTGTTGGTATCCTTAAAAAACAAAACGACACCTAAAGTTTCAGCACGTTCTCGAAGTTTAATCATTTCAATAAAACTCCTTCTAAGCTGTACTTATTGGTGTCTCTAAGCCATTCTTCAGGAATATAACCTTTAGCAAACTTGTAGCCGTATTTCAGGCACCAGTCTGCATAGCTGGTTTTACTGCCTTTATAAAGTTTTGTGGTCGGATTACTGAAGACAAAACGGATTTCTAAATGTGGCATCTGTTCTTTTACAAGCAGGTGCTTCTTTCTGTCCTCTGCTTCAAAAAGCCCTTTACCTTCTATGATGATACCATTCGGTAACACAAAGTCAGGTGTATAGGTGTGATTAGTTGCAGGGATAACATATTTGATTTTATGCTTCTCGTAAGAGGCATCAATACCAGCATTTTTGAGTTGTTCCGCTAATCTATCTTCCAGTCCGCTACGATATGGTGTCTGAGCGAACGCATAACCACCTGTTCTACTGAAAAATTTACGTGTGGCTATTAAAAGTCAGCTCCATTTTCAGTATCTTCATCACCAGTGAAAGGCGACTCAACGGTTTCCGCATCAGCCACAACATATCCGTCTTCTTCAATACCGAAGCCGTAAGCACCTGCATCTTGCTGACCATATTCCTTAAGTTCAATAACCTGTACTGCTTCAAGATAAAGCGTAACCCCTTTCATGGTCTTATTTTTCCAATAGGGGTTAACAGAATAAGCGACACGTACAATAGAGCCGGAACCTACTTCCACGTTATCCGGCAACGGTTTACCTTTACTGTCATAAATCGGAACCGTTTTCTTAAAGGTTTCCCCTTGTTTATTAGTAAAAGTAGATTTAGTTTTGAATTTGAAATATTCATCACCATCTTTTGTTTCGCCTAAGCCAATATTAGGATTAGCAAAGGATTTGCCTTTGTATTCCGGCATAGATTTTGCTTTCTCTACTTCCCCCATGAGGAACGCTTTGAATTTTTCGGTTTCCTCTGCTTCAAGCATCAATTTGATTGTCAAACCTATTTCTTGTCCTTCGTAGGTTTCAGGTTTCCGCAAGTGCGGGTACATTGCTACACCTTTAGCAGTTGTATAAATTTGTCTTTTTGCCAATATTAGATACTCTCCATTTCTTTTAAAATTTGTTTGATTTCATCCAGTGCATCTTTTTTCATTTGAATTGCCTGTTCGTAAGCTTCATAGGCAGACAGCAGGCGTAAACGTGGATCACTTTTCGCACATACTTCCTCAATGTTATCTTGTTCGGCTGTAGGTAAACTGCAAGTTTCCTCAGAGATAATTTCCAACTCGTCCGGACGCATAAACCAGCCATTGTCTTCTTCTAAAGTGCCATCACATCTATGTCCATCGAAGCCATCAAAAGCAACTGCTACTGAACCACCATCAACATACATCACTTCACCTACTAAACCCTCAGGTTCATCAGCAATAGCCTTTACTTTCATACCTACTTTGAAATCATGTGCTGTTAACATTTTTATCATCCTCTTTCTTTATTATTTCCCGGTAGAACCAATACCGCCGGAACCACGTTTAGTGTCCTTTAGTTCCTTAACGACCTTAAAAACTACATCTTCGTTCTTTTTGATAAGCATTTGTGCGATACGGTCGCCATGAAACAAACGGCATGGGTAGTCTGCTGTGTTATCAACGATTAAACATAATTCGCCTGTATAATCACTATCAATGATACCAACACCATTACCAAGTCTAAGACGGCTATGTGCACCAACTGAAGACCTTAAGTAAATCTCTGCATGGTAGCCTTTAGGAATACCAAGAGCGTAACCAAGCGGTACAATAGTGCTCTGCCCATGTGGTAAATAATGTTCCCCACAGACAGCAAGGTCATAGCAAGCCGCTTCTTCGGTCTTACTTTCAGGCAAAATTGCATCAGGTTTTAGAACCTTGATGTCGATTGTAAGTGCCTTAGTTTTCTTTGAAGCTGGAGTTGCTGTAATTTCTCTCACCTCCTTTCAGTTAAACAAAAAGTGAGGTCAGAGTTTGTCGACTCTTTCCCCACTATCTGTGACGCTTAGATAAATTCAATTTGAAAATCTTTAGTATCTTTTGGTAGATATACTTTTGCAGGTTTACCACATTTTTGAGCAAGTCTAGCAAGCGCAATTTGAGAACCTGTAATGTAGTCGAAGGTGTCATCAGGGCTACAAGATGCAGATGCTTCTATTGTTTTATCGCCTTTTACGAGGGTAAAAATGATTTTATTACCTTCACGATGCCCGTCTAATTTTTCTTCGTTTAGTGTACTTAATCTTTTTAATTCTTCTAGTGCTTCTTTGCATTGTCTTTTTGAATAGTCATAAAGTGCGTCAAAAAGTGCTTCGTCGCACTCCTTTAGTAATTTTGGCAAGTAATCTGATGCTGAGTCTTTTTCATTAAGAATGGTTAATTCTTCACAGCTCCAAAGACGTTGGTCGTCCCATCTAAAGCGTCCTCCACGAGAAAAATTCCATTTCGCTTTATAGCCCAATGGCTTTTCATCCCATTTAACCACAAAGTACTCAGTAAAGACAGTATCTACAGTGCCCTTCCCACACTCTTTATGGTGAACTCTAAGCCCCTCTTTGATTTCCTCAGGGTCGATACCTTTGAGGGGTTCTAAACGACTGTTATGTAGCCACCAGCAACCATTCAAATATTTATTTTTAGATAGATCTTGTACGTAAGAAAACTCTCCATCTTTCTTTCTAATGACTACTACAGCACCACGCTTAATATATAATGCTACATCTTCTTTAACACGGTATTTCTGACCGACGTAAATATCAATATCTCTCATAATTATTTACCTACCTCTCTCGGGTTAATAGTTTTACCTTCAAGACTCTCAACGAGCCATTTTGCGTAGTCTTGGATTTTCTTAGCTTCCTTAAGCTCTCCTTCGCCATCCTTACGTCCTATACGACACGTATATTTGATGATATTACCACGCAGGTAACCACGAAATGCTTCGGGTGTCATATTGGCTTGCATGGTTTCTATTGGTTGATGTAAGGTGTCGTAGTGTGCGTTGCTAACTTGTGCGTAAGCATTAAGACTGCATAAGTTAATAAACCTCCAATCATCCTGAGGATACCTTCTTTCTCTTTTTTCTTTATTAGGGTAGTAGAAAGAAGGACAGGATGATCCATCATCACATTTGAGTTCAACTATTTCACCCTTTTTGAGCCAACCAGACCCATTATCATCGTCCATATCATCACGGACGACAAACAGCCTACCTCCTAGCTCAATATACCTTTCAAAGTCTTGTCTGTTCATAATTACTTAATTCCTCCTTAGGTTTTCTTTTAGGAGACTTTAAGGAACCATATAGGTTATAACTAATAGTAGTTATATTTATAAGACAATCTATAAATAATACCCTTAGTAAAACTATCAGGTAATCTTTAAGTTACCTTATGGTTCCTTTCTCCAATATCTGTGACACTTTCTACCACAAGACATTTGTCACGAGAAGATGTACTTGCTATCTAAAACTATATTGATGTCTAAATCACCTTTTTGGGGTGGTTTAGGTAATTTCTGAGTAGTCAATAGACTCATATCATTTCTGAAATTTTCCAAGACATCATTTTCGGTATACATCGTGATAAAAGATTGTCTTACAATCTCATACATTTTCTGTGCTTGTGCTAAAGGTGCGCCATAGCTATCATGTATCATTGCGAAATGTTTGATATTTTGGTCTACACAACTACAAACTGTCAACTGAAGATGTGCGGCGTCCATACTATGAATGAAATTAGGTGCTATACCTGATGCTTGTTTACGTTTGTCAATGTCCCCTGTTGCGGTGTTATCATATAAACGCAGTCGCTTTCCAGCACACCGTACCATAACGGTCGTAGACTTGACTTCCATGTACGATTGCTGAACGAGTAAGCCCATTGGTGTAATCCACGACACAACCTGTTTGTCTTTGGTAACAGCTTTTGCACAATCTTGTAACCATTTCATACCCTCTACAGCTTTAACTACGGTCGTACCTACAGCATCCCATACTAATTTAGCTAAGTACCGAGCCGCTTGGTTCTTACTGTCTGCAAAAATAGAAGCTTCAGCTTTAGCATCAATATCAGGTTGAATAGTATCTACCAAAATCTGATCTCGAAATCCATATTCCTTAGAACCATATGCAAGAGTCATAACAGAGCGTTTTGTTACCTTTCGGGTAACCCCAAAGGCTAACCATTGTTGAGCCAAAGTCCTTGTACCGTATTTAAGGTAACTATTACCCTCCTTGTCTTCCGCATCTTCGTCTGTAGTGCCAGTTCGGGCATCTTCTTTTAGCACCTCATTGACTTTTGCGGCGACAATAGCATAAATATCATTAGGTTTATTTGAAGGTACGAGGTTTACCGCCTGTCCACCAATAGGGTCTCTAAGTATTGCACTGAAGTGCTGAAGCCCTGAGCACGTACCATCAAAAGCTACATTGATACCTGTAGTAAACCCTATGATGCTACCGTGTTCCTTGATATATTCCTTAGCTTTTTTATATTCAAAACACCAAGCAAGAAATTGACAGGGGGAGTCTTGTTCTGCCCACCATAAGTTCCCTAACGGTTCCTTCGCAGACATTAAAATCAAATGCTCATTATCCAGTACCCACTGCTTGCGGTCATCATAGCTGACTTTATCTACACCAGCTAAATTAGCTCCTTCAATAAGTAACCAGTCCCAGCAATTCTCGTCTTCACAAGCTGGTGCGTCTGCAAATAAGATCAGTGATTTATTGATGTCATCACCTTGGAAATTAAAACTAGGTATCGGATAAACACGCCCCCTAAAATCCATATTGCAGGGGAAATATATTCTTTCATAATCTTTAAATTCTTCAGCAGTTCTGATATTGGTTAAAGCTCTAAGACAAATACTTTTACGCCGTGTCTCACTTCTATACCAGCCTGCAAGTTTCTTTTTGTGTGCCTTAAGTTGTTCATCCGTGTAGTTGGGTGGTAAAACACTAGGCGGTACGCTTTCTTTGAGGTTCGGTATACCTGCGATACCGCCACCACGTTTGACTAATTCTTGTAGTACCTCCAAGACTTCTTTATTTATTACCCAAGGAGTAGCTTGAATTGCATTGATAGCCTTGCGTACTCCTTCAAGCTCCAACTGATTTAGCGTAGACATATAAGACTTAGTAAAAACGTCCTGCTGACGGTGCACTCTTAGAAGCTTAGAGGTACTTTGTAACTCTCCATAGTACCCTCCGTCCATATAGTTCTCCCATTACCTTGGCGGTAAGATCGTCGGGCATAAGCGATAAGACGACTCAATAATTTTTGCTTCGTTCTTATTCCAACCGTCAAGAAGACTTTGAGACGGTTGAATTTCTAAAATATTGTCATGCTTATATTCTTCAAAGTAGTTACTGACCTTAAGCACAACTTGAATTAAACTAGCGGATAACTGCATAGCATCTTGCTTGTTCCATTCCGCAAACGAAAAATTCTCATGCTCCATACGTGCTAAAGCATATGCACGTCGATACAGTGCTTGAACACGTTTTTCTAAACCTGTGAGGACACTTGTGGCTTTCCCTTCGTGGCAATTAAGAAATGCTTGTAACTTTACTTCGTCATAGAGTTCTTTAGCAATGGTCTGACATAAATTAGAGTGCTGGCAGTTTTTCCGTAAGACGCCATTAAGTAACACCGAGAATACTGTCAAGGTTATAACTCCAAACATACGTTCTTCATGTTCGCCGTATATTTCCTTAATATTTTCGACGATCAAAACATAACTTGGTTTTGTTCCTCTGTGTGGTTTCAAACAGGCATCAATAAATGTTTTAATTCCAGTATTCACTGCTTCAAATTGATGTCCTAAAATCTTCTGCCCTAGGTTGGTGCGAGTGACTCCACCGTCTTCTGTACGTGCTTGTTCATAGGCTCTACGGGTTGCTTCTTGTCCTATAACCTTATAGCGGGCTTCAAGTTCAAGTTGCTTACTTACTGCTTCCTCACCAAACATTTCAATCCATTTTTCCATTTACTTCGTCCTCCTTTTATGTGAACATTTATTTGTAACTATAGTATTATTACAAACTTATGTTCGGTATTCAAGGCGCAAATAAATAAACCTGCCTTTCTGTAACACTTTTTGTTTACAATTTGTTCGCTTTATGTTCGTATTGTAATTGTAAGCAAAAAGGTAGGTTTTATTTATTGTATATCGCTATTCATTTGTATAATTTTTAGGTAATTTATAAAGCTTTTCTAGCAGATAAGTTGTTCATAATAAAATCATTCCTCCTGTTATCTTTTTAGTCATTCTTTAGGTGCCAAAATGGAACCCTTGGAGTTATCCTCCATAGTGCCCACAAGTCAGCTTGTAGGCACTAGCAAGACAACGCTTATAACCCGAAGTTCCTTAAAGTTGTGTCCCAGTCAATCACTAGGCTCGCTAAGACAAGAAACATGATAATTTTGTCTTTCATAGATCAATCAATCCTCCCATTCAGTCCAATAGGCTTCACCAGCTTTATATAGTTCGACATACTCCGTTTCTGTATAGACTGTCTCTAAACAATCAGGACTACAATAGTATTCCTCGCCGTCCCTTATGCAGAAGCCTGCTTCAACGATAGCTCCACAGTGTTTACATCTACGTTCATTTTCCATAACTTATACCTCCTCTAAGCAACCTAGGGTAAGCCACCATTTGCCGTTATCATATTTAATAGGCATAAGACTTTGTACCTCATAAGAAACCTTCCTGAAGTTGCTTATTATCTTTACAATATCGCCTTTCCATAAACAAACTTCATCACCAAAATAAACGTCATGTGTTACCCGATAAATTCCACCCACTTTAGGCTCAACATCAGGTTTACAAGCTTCTTTATCATACTTGGAGATAGCCTCAATAAAGGCTGTTGTATCAAACCTGATATATTCCCCTAGGTCTTTAATTGTTTCTATTAGAAGGGCACAGCGGCTGTCGTGGCCGTCATTTTTCTTCATTTGACAAAAAATTTCAAATACAAAATTTTCCCATTCCTGATACATTTCTTTGCGTTCCTCGTTTGTCATAATAATTTCCTCCTGCTTAAAATATTCCGTCTATAATCTTTCTGATATTTTCAATACTAGCTTTCACTTTATTTCTGTTCAGTCGTGGGGCTTCAAGCATTGCGTTTAGGTATTCAAGTTCATAATTCATAGCTCGACTTGTTGCGGCTTCATAGCTTCTTAGTTCATCTTCGTAAATGTTGGGTGTGTTTACTAATTCAGTGGCTACAAAGTCAGCTAGCGGGTCACCTAGTGTATCCCTTATTGTGTCAATAATATCCCTGTGGCTCATTATGATTACTTCTTGCCCTGTCCTGAGCGTGATCTGTTCGATACTATTAAGCATTTTAAACATCTCCTCTGCCTGTTTTATAGAGGTTGTATCCTCTCTGCTAACCTCTAGGTTGCCCTAAAGGTCAGCGACAAGACACAAGCTGTCAATCAGAGCTAATAACACCGTTACTAACTTCTGTATAGCCCTCACACCTTAAATCTCTTGCTATTGCTTCATAATCAATGTAATTAGCTATGCTTGCAGGAATATCACCAAAACACCCGTCATTAATGAGTGCTTCTGCAACTTCTTGCATGGTCATATCTGGATAAAAAGACGTATTCTCAAAATGTTCTAAAGCATATGCTAAATTAGCGCAATGAGCTTCAATATAGGCTGATAGGTGTTCTTTTTCATGAGCTGTTAAGGCGTCGAGTTGTTCAGCTAGTTCGTTAAGTTCATAAATATCTGCGTATTCACTTATTTCTACCCCTTCAATATCGCTTTCATAATCGTGAATGGCGTATTCTTCGTAGGTAGTCCCTTCAATTACTCCAATTTGCTTTAAGACTTCTTTAAGGTTATAACAAGGCAATTCAACCCATTTTCCAACCAATTTTCCCTCATTGTATTTCCCTAAGTTTGCAATGTAGATGTTTAACATTTTGTGTTCCTCCTTAAAAATTAAATACTTGTTGTTTTATTTCAAAAATTAGACAGCCTTTATATCCATAGTTTTTTAAGCAGAATTCACCAAACTTCTTTAGGGCAGTGTCTTTACTGCATTTATATGTTTTTACTTTTGTTTGCATTGTTTTTTCATCCCTGTACCGAATTGTTGTTGTAATCATTTTGTGTTCCTCCTTGTTTTCTTTTAGGTCACGTTTTCGTTACCTCTTGCGTTTATTATAGTCACGTTTTCGTTACTTTGTAAAATGTCAAATTATCCCATTTTGGTCACTTTTTAGTTACTTTTAGCAGTTTATCTTCATTTCTCTTTAATTTAGTCACTTTTTCGTGTCTTTTATCTTTTTATTACTGATGTTATAATTTAGCTAAAGAGGTGATATAATGAGCGTTCAAGATGATTTTTTAAAATTGGTAAAAGACAACAAGTATATTTTTAAAGAGATTACAGACAAAGCTGGCGAAAGTGAAAAAAGTGTTCACAATATGTTTAAACGGCGCTCTGTTCGTTGTGATGTATTAGAAAAATTACTGGCAGTTATTGGCAAAGAATTGCAGATAGTAGACAAAAAAAGATGAATACAAAAGACACCTTGAAGGTATCCAAAAGGACCCCTTCGAGGTGTCTTTATTTCTTCGTTATTAATTTATAACCTAAATATCATTAGTAATATTTTAGCGCACAAATAACCCTATAGTGTCGGAAACTTTTAATATAAATTTTAAGACACTTTAAGTTATCTTTAAGTTCTTCAATATGTGTGACACTTAATTTAACTGATCAACGAAAAAATACCCTTAAAGGCTCCATTAGGTAACCTTTAAGGGTATTTATGTTTTCTTTGCGTGATACTAAAAGTGTCCCGAGCGTCTTCCGCATAACAGATTTTAAAATAAAGAAAGTTTAGCACGCTCGGGACACTTTTAGTCCCACTATTGTAAACTTTATGTGAATTAAATTTAGCACCAGGTACTAAAAATTTTAAAAATAAGCGTATGTTCACCGTTTGACAGTGGCTTAAATAGTGACTTATAGTAATCTTAAGCACACCACAAGTGACAAGTGTAAGTATAGTGGATACTTGTAGTGCCTTACTGTCTGTTCTGTGCTGTCTTCCTCTCTGGTTCTCTGTGTTTCTGCGGGTGTTCTAAGTGTCACCCATATGGGGGAAGTGGGAGCGCACGCAACTTTAAGCACCCTCTCGCAAAATTTTCTCCAAAAATTCACTTTGAAAGGAGCGTAATATTTATTATGCGGAGACCAAAAGGCGAGGGTTCAGTTACTAAATTATCAACAGGGAAATATAGAGCAAGAATAGAGCTTGACCCTATGAACGGAAAAAGAAAATGGTTATCAGTTATCAGAGATACCGCCCCTGAAGCACGTAAAGCACTTAGGGAACTTTTGAGGAAGAAAGAGGTACTAGAAGTCCAACAAGAGTATAACGACTTGTTCCCGGCTGTTGTAGCCGAGTTTATAACTACCTGCAAGACTAAGATGCTTAAACCAACTACTATTATGCGGTACGAACTTGCTCTTAATTTTTGGGTAGATACCTTTAAGTATAAAAAGGTATCTCAAATAACCACTAAAGAGATCAATAAAGGTATTAGTATTTTAAATGATAAAGGTTTAAAAACGGGGTCTATTAGACTATCTTTAGTGATACTTAGCTGTTTATTTAATTACATGATAAAGCTCAATTACATTAAGGTAAATCCGGTAACACATTGTGCTATACCGAAAAAGGTACGCACTAAGAAAAATATGGAGATTGTAAGTGAAGATGAACATAGACAAATATTAGATTATCTAAAACCTCTCTATGATTACTTCCGTCTCACTGGTGAAAAGACAATCAAAGCCCGTATGTATGTAATTTATCTCCTTGCTTACAACACAGGGATGCGTGAAGGTGAAATAGCAGGTCTTACATGGGACTGCTTAAATGTAGACAAAAAGGAAATATCAGTACACCAACAAGTAATAAGAGCTGACGGCAAATATCAGATTGTGTCCCCTAAAACAGAAGCATCTTATCGGGAAGTCACAATATCAGACAAACTTATCAGTCTCTTATTGGAGCTACAGGAAAACTATAGGAAGTTAGGTTACTCAACAGACTTCATTTTTGGGAGTCTATTCAAAAAAGATACACCTACTCCACCTGCCAATATAGCAAGGGTTTTCAAACAGTGTCTTAAAGGTGCTGGTATTAAACGACATATTACCTTCCATGATCTACGACATACTCATGTTACCTCTTTACTCGAAGCGGACATATCAGTCAATACTGTGGCTGAAAGAATAGGACACGCCTATGCTTCCACGACTTTTGACATCTATGGACACGTTTTGAAACGAGCAAAAGAAAGAGCGGCAGAGATATGTTGCGATTTTGGTAGCTAATCCTCAAAAACACGTGTCACTATTATTATCGGACATTGTTATCAAAAAGCCACTATCGTGTCACTATTATTGTATTTTAAAGGGTATTTTGAGGTACTAAAAGGGTTTCTAAAAGCTGGTCGTAAATCCTGTAGAGCCGCATAAATACAACAGTTTTCAAGCATTTCGTATGGTAGACGAATTTTGTGTCAAGAAGAATTATGTATACATGAACTTTTGATGTTGCCAGAAGTACTTTTTTCTTATACAATGGATACGGTCTCAACCAAAGGAGGGTTTACCATGAAAAAAATTAAAACAGTTCTAGTTGCTAACCGCGGCGAGATCGCGATCCGCGTTTTTCGTGCTTGTAATGAATTAGGCATCCGTACTGTAGCAATATACTCTAAGGAAGACACTTTATCTCTGCATCGTAACCGTGCCGATGAGGCTTATCTGGTCGGTGAAGGCAAAGGCCCCATAGACGCTTATCTTGATATTGAAGACATCATGCGTATTGCCCGAGAACACGATGTCGACGCCATTCATCCCGGCTATGGCTTTTTATCAGAAAACAGCCAACTGGCTAAACGCTGCGCTGAAGAAGGATTCATCTTTATCGGTCCGAGTCTTGAACACCTGATAATGTTCGGCGATAAGATCAATGCCCGCACGCAGGCTGAACTGGCTGGTATTCCAATGATTCCCGGTTCTACCGGCACAGTCAGCAGCGTAGAAGAAGTACGTGCTTTTGCGGGGAAACACGGTTTCCCGATCATTATCAAGGCTGTTAACGGCGGTGGCGGACGCGGCATGCGTATGGTAGCTTCAATGGACGAGCTGGATCAGGCTTACAGCCTTGCCAAATCAGAAGCACTCAAAGCCTTCGGCAGTGATGAGATCTACCTTGAAAAATATCTGCAAAACCCTAAACATATCGAAGTACAGATCATCGGCGATACCCACGGTAACATTGTACATCTGCACGAACGTGACTGTTCCGTACAGCGCCGGCATCAAAAACTGGTCGAAGTTGCTCCTGCTTTCTCTCTGCCTCAGCAGCTGCGCAGCCGTATTTGCGAAGCAGCCGTTAAATTGATGAAAAATGTTGATTATATCAGTGCTGGCACAGTTGAATTTTTAGCAACACCGGACAATAATTTCTACTTTATTGAAGTTAATCCAAGAATTCAGGTTGAACATACAGTTACCGAAGAAATCACCGGTATCGATATTGTACAAACACAAATTAAAATTGCTGAAGGCTATTCCATCCATGACCCTGAAATAGCGATCCCCGAACAAAAGGACATCATTACCCATGGCCATGCTATCCAATGCCGTATCACTACGGAGGATCCGGCCAACAATTTTATGCCAGATACCGGTAAACTGATCGCTTATCGCAGCGGCGGCGGCTTTGGCGTACGCCTGGACGGAGGTAATGCGTTTACTGGTTCCGTCATCACCCCGTACTACGATTCTCTGCTCGTTAAAGCAACCACCTGGGGACTGACACATCAAATAGCTATCAGTAAGATGCTGCGCTGTCTGAAGGAGTTCCGTATACGCGGCGTTAAAACCAATATTCTCTTTTTGGAAAATGTACTGCAGCATCCGCAATTCACTGACGGCAGCTACAGCACTAAATTTGTTGATGATAATACCGACTTGTTTATTTTCCCTAAAACACATGACCGCGGTACCAAACTGCTCAATTATATTGCCGATATCTCTATCAATGGCTATTCTAACGTAGGTGTACAGCCAAAACCGGAATTTGCCCCACTGAATATGCCCAAGCCCTTTATCGGTAAGATTCCTGATGGCAGCAAACAGGTTCTTGATGCCCATGGCCCTGCAGGATTGGCAAAATGGGTACAGGCCCAAAGTGAAGTACTAATCACTGATACCACTTTCCGCGACGCACATCAGTCATTGTTTGCGACTCGTCTGCGTACAAACGATATGATGAAAGTAGCAGCTGCTACAGCAGGAAAACTTCCAAACCTTTTCTCATTCGAATGCTGGGGCGGCGCTACCTTTGACGTTGCTTACCGTTTTCTCGACGAAAGTCCCTGGGATCGGCTGCAGCAATTCCGTATAAAAGCACCTAATATTTTACTGCAAATGCTGCTGCGCGGAGCCAATGCAGTTGGCTATACCAGCTATCCTGATAATGTCGTCAAGGAATTTATTCATCTGGCCGCCAAAAACGGTGTCGATGTTTTCCGCATCTTTGACAGCCTCAACGGACTTGATAATATGCGTCTTTCCATAGATACTGTGCGAGAATGCAATAAAGTTGCCGAAGCGGCACTGTGCTATACCGGCGATATTCTGGACCCCCGCCGGGATAAATATGATCTGAAATATTATGTGGATATGGCTAAAGAGCTGGCAGCCGCCGGTGCCAATATTATTGCAATCAAAGATATGGCTGGACTGTTAAAACCTGAGGCGTCTTACCGCCTTGTCAGTGCTCTCAAAGACGCTGTTGACCTGCCGATACATCTGCACACACATGAAGGCAGCGGCAATGCTATCTACACTTACGCCCGTGCCGTCGATGCCGGTGTTGATATTGTTGATACAGCGATGTCCGCTATGAGTTGCGGCACTTCTCAGCCCAGCGGCAGCAGCCTCTATTATGCGCTCAGCGGTCATCCGCGCCAGCCGCGTGTAGACGTCGATGCTATGAACGAACTATCCCGTTATTGGGAAACCGTACGTCCATATTATAAAGCCGCTGACCAGACCGAACTGTTTCCAAACCCGGAAGTATATGTACACGAGATGCCGGGCGGCCAATACACCAACCTTAAACAGCAGGCAACCGCTCTCGGTCTTATCGAACGTTGGGAAGAAGTCAAAGATATGTATCACCGCGTCTCAATGATGTTCGGTGATTTAATCAAGGTAACTCCTTCTTCTAAAATAGTCGGTGATATGGCTCTCTTCATGGTACAAAACGATCTCAGCGAAGAAGATATCTATGCTAAAGGTGACGTACTCGATTTCCCTGCTTCTGTAGTGGAATTTTTTGAAGGCCGTATCGGCGTTCCTTATCAAGGCTTCCCTCAAAAACTGCAGCAAATAGTTCTCAAAGGACGTAAACCTTTAGAAGGCCGTCCCGGCGATACTTTGCCGCCTGTTAATTTTGAGGAAATAAAAGCTAAACTTGCAGAACTGGAAGCACCTATTACAGAAGAAGCCGTCAGCTCTTACTGTCTCTATCCAAAAGTCTTTACTGACTGGGTCAAACGCGTACATGATTTCGGAGATGTTTCTGTACTTGATACACCAACCTTCTTCTTCGGCATGAAAATAGGCGAAGAAATCAAAGTAGAAATCGAACAAGGCAAGATGCTGGTCATTAAGCTTGTACATATCGGCGAAGCCAATGCCGATGGTATTCGTACAGTATCCTTCGAATTCAACGGTCTGCCCAGGGAAATCGATATCAAAGACAGAAATGTCAAAGCTACCAATATCAGCCGCAAAAAAGCTGATAAAGCCAATCAGGGTGAGATCGGCGCTACTTTATCAGGTTCCGTTGTTAAAGTACTGGTGGAAAAAGGACAAGCAGTAACTAAAGGCACCCCGCTTGTAGTTACCGAAGCTATGAAAATGGAAACAACTATCGCCGCCCCAATCAGCGGTATCGTAGCCCAGATCCACGTAACAGCAGGTAACCGTATCGAAAGCGGCGACTGCCTGCTGGAAATCGAATTAAAAGCTTAAATAATAACCGATTAAAGCCCCTGTTCTTATTGAACAGGGGCTTTAATCATATAACTTTTAAGTACGATTTTCCATTGCACTCATCATTGTCAAAGCTGACTTTCTTCCCGCAACACGCGGCCCGTATACTAAATACTGCACAGCTATCATCACTGCACGATTCAATTGATTCTGCCAGAACAAACCCATTGGCGTCAGCTTATAAACACCATCAGCATCTTCCATTAAACCGTTGTTACGCCAACGTTCCAATAAAGGAAACAACAATTCAGAAAAAGGTATTTCTGATAAGCTTCTCAATTTTTGAGGTTCAAAGACGCCACTGTCAAACTGACCTTTGATCGCGGCAAAAACAGGCGCAAACTCATCTCTTTCAAATAACATAACAAAAGGCTTTATACCCTTATCAACCAGGCTTCCATATTTTTCCAGATCAAACGGCTGCATATAAGCATAATTGCCTAATGATCCGCCGCAGCCGGCTCCGAAAGCCAGAACCTGAGCGCCTTCTTTCACCATAGTATTATAACGGCTTATTTCCCTGTCATCAGTTGCCCAATGGCAACAGCTCAGCTGACGGCAGCCATTCCTGCTTAAAAATTCTGCGCCGCTGACAAAGAGCTCTGCCAACTCCCGCCCAGTAGGGAAATTACTCTGATCAGCTTTAAATTGATTGCCCAGCGGCGTCCCAGGAAAAATCTGCAGTTTATACAAATCGACACCACTAAGACCGCAATCCAGATAAAACTGTAAATCTCGCTGCAGCAATTCTTTTGTCTGCCCCGGTAAACCATAAATCAGGTCAATGATAACCTTTGTACCCGTCGCAGCAAAAAGCTTCAATTTACGCACAACTTCTTCGCAGGTATCAGGACGCCCCAGTTGTCGGCGCAGATCCGTAGCAAAAGTTTGCACCCCAAAGCTAAATCTGTTTGCACCATTTTCGATGCAAGCAGCAAGTTTCTCTTCGTCCATATCATAAATACTGCTCTCAACCGTAATTTCACAATCAGAACTTAAAGGAAGCACTTGGCGTACCTTCTGCAAAATACTGCTGAGCTGTTCTTTCGTCAAGGTTCCAGGAGTCCCGCCGCCAAGAAAGACCGCTTGGATTTCCGCAGTTTTCAAATAATGCATATTACGCATCTGTTCCAGCTCTGTCAAAAGCTTGGTTACATATTCTGCTTCTGCTTTTATTGAAGAACCCTGTTTAAAAAAGCTACAATAAGTGCATCTGATCTTGCAAAAAGGAATATGGATATAAGCTGCTATAGGCCTGCTGCTGGAAGCTTCACACAAAAGCTTCTTGAAAGCATTCTGTCCCAGAGGCGGCGGCAGCGGTTTGATGCCTTTATCTTCAAATAAAACATCAACTTCTTCCATTGCCGCATATGAGCGTGCAGCCTTCTCTTTGCCGATAATTTTTTCTAAATCCGGCAGACGCCAAAAGTGCTCCAGCCTCTTTTTATAAAAAACCATTAAGTCACCTTGCGGTTTCTCTGTCAGTAATTTATCCCAGGAACTAGTTATTTTGTCTTTAAGCATCATTTTGCCCAGCGTGGTGATTTTGTCTATTTTTTTCATTTTTAAAATTACCCAGTATTTTCTAAAAATCCATACAAATTTTATTTATAAAACCTGTCATAAAAAGTGATAAATTTTTGTATATACTCTCCTGCAGCTTGCAAATCTGCTTCATCAGGATGAGTACTTGCGTCCTTCCACCGTTTTTTACTTTCTTCCGTAGGTGCATGCGGATGTCCTTCAGGCATCTTCATCATTGTTTCGATCAGCTTCGGATCAATCGCACCGCGAATAGATAAAGTGCCTACTACTTTACAGCCGGTGCTTAAATATCTGCCGGCATTGGCTAATGAGCTGATCCCGTGCTCAGAGTAAGCTTCTGCTCCCAACGTTTGAAAAAGTACGACTTTTTTATTATCCAAAGTCTGCAAAAACTCCTGCATATCCTTATCGGGTTCACCTTTATCGACCCAATAACCAGCAAAAATAACCTTATAATCATCTACTGCCGGCACCTGCTTCACAGCAGCAAGGTCACAGCGTTCTCCTGCCACTTCATAAAATTTCTTTGCAACTTTCTCTGTATTGCCGGTTTTACTGGAATAAACAATCAAAAAATCTTTCATAAATTTTCATTCCTTTCATATTACGTTTGCTGAAATAACATTGTTCCATGAAGT
>OKRR01000382.1_pt1 | contig 51539 bp, 30 predicted proteins | sample 1601211 | NCBI WGS metagenome assembly OKRR01 (sample SAMEA3541525, study PRJEB24748) | human gut metagenome | biome: human gut; feature: human-associated habitat; material: faeces | place: China | collected 2012
TGGGACAGTATCTTTCTTAGAAAAATGGAGTACAATTGCAACTTAAGGAAGTATCGCAAATATTTTTCACCCCATATGGCCATTTCATAATAAATCTTGATGAATTGTAAAATATCTATAATTTGTAAATAATTTTAAAGCTGCATTGCCGCCATCAAATGGCGGCAATTGTATTTTTCTCCTGTTCGGAATCATCGCGCAGATAGCTGGGAGCAGGATGGTGTAGTTTAATGGATTCTGCCACGTCAACGGCCAGACGATTTGGACGTTGTTGTTGCTGATCTCATGAACTGTCACCGACTTGCTTTTTCGCAAGGAAATCAGTTATTGGTCAGGCTGAGAAGTCAGCAACATTTATTTGTTATTGAGTGCCGGGTTATACCTATTTTTCGTGTGTATGATATACTTGTGGTATAATCCATATACTAAACAAGATAAAGGGTGGTACTATGCAGATTTTTGTTGATGCAGATGCTTGTCCGGTGGTTTCCATTGTGGAAGCAGTTGCGAAAAAATATAGGGTGGCGGTAACGCTGCTATGCGATACAAACCATGTATTGTATTCTGATTATAGTGAGGTAGTGGTTGTTGGAGCCGGCACGGATGCCGTAGATTATAAGCTGATCAGCATTTGTCATAAAGGAGATATCGTGGTATCGCAGGATTATGGAGTAGCAGCTATGGCTCTTGGCAAAGGGGCTTATGCAATTCATCAGTCAGGCAAGTGGTATACAAATGAAAATATTGACCAGATGCTGATGGAACGGCACTTGAACAAAAAAGCGCGGCGGAGCAGCCATAAAAATCATATAAAGGGGCCGAGAAAGCGCACTGATGCAGATGATGAAAGATTTTTTCAGTCTGTGGAAAAAATGGTATTAATGGCTATGAAAAACTGTTCGGAAGATACAGAGAGAGGGCAGAACGCGTGAATGAGAAATATCAGCTTTATTATTATTGGAATCATGGCATCTGCGATCAGTGTGGAGCACCAATACTGATTTTAAATGAGGCATTAAGTTACGAGGGCAATGATCAGAAGGAATTACAGGCTTTTTTGGATGAGCATGCGGAGTGCAAGTATTTTTCTAATATAGATGAACAGAAAAATTTTGAAGAAATTGGCGGCTGTAAAAAGTTGGAAGAAACATATAATTACAAATCGCCATATTGGGCCATGCGATCTGTAGGAAGCAAATCCCTGCTGGGGCAGTTTTGCGGCAGCGCGTGCAGAGAAAAATGGATCCGGGAAAGAGAGGCCGATCATTTAAAAATTTATACATACTTCTGGGAATTGCGAGAGTATGCACTGAAAGTAGCCCCAGAACCATGTGATAATCCATCTGGAATTGTTGTGTTTGATCTGGAGACTACGGGGTTGAACAGTAACGATAATGAAATTTTACAGATCAGTGCGGTTGATGGAAACGGGGATTTACTTCTTAATGAGTATGTCCGACCAGAGCTGATCAGGTCATGGCCAGACGCGGAACGGGTGAATGGTATTACACCAGAGAGGGTAAGAAAATGTAAGACCATCAGAGAACTGATAGGGAAGATAAAGGGCGTTTTTGCATCAGGGAAAACATGGATCGCGTATAATTGTGATTTCGATCTCGGATTTTTATTTTTTGTAGGTATTGAACCAGGTACGAATACCGAATTAGAAGATGTGATGTATGATTTTGCCGAAATTTGTGGGAATTATGATAAGCGCTACGGAACCCGACGATGGCAGACGTTAGAAGCGGCCGCCGCACATTTTGGGTATAACTATAAAGCGCATGATTCCTTGGAAGACGCAAGAGCCACACTGTATATTAGGAATAGAATTAAGCGGGAAAAAGAAATATTAGATGAATTGACTGCTCCATATCAGACGGTGAAAGGAGAACAGATTTAGGCAAAATGATACCTTACTTACAGTGTGAAAATGATACCTCATTTATATCGGAAACAACCCCAAATTTTTCTGCTATCCAAGATGGGTGAAAAATTTGGGGTTTGGTCATTCAAAATGTGCAATAAAATCAAGCGGATTACTGGACTTTTAACTAAACACTGCAAGAATTCCCCCATCCTCTTTAGGGGGTGGGATGAATTGCCTGCTTTTGATTTCTGATATTGCAATAACTGGCATGATTCTATATTGCACATAGCTGCGCGGATAAAGAGAACTTACGTTCGATAAAACATGGACATATAGAAAAATATATGGTACAATATAATCAGTCGAGATAATAGGGAAGGCTGATTATTATGAGAAAATTGGATAGCAATGCACACTCGGTATTTTTATTATATTACCATTTGATTCTGGTTATAAAATACCGAAAAAAGGTTTTGAATGATCCGATTTCAAATCGGGCGAGAGAAATATTTGAGCATATTGCTCCGAACTATCACATTACTCTGGAAGAATGGAATCATGATCAGGACCATGTGCATATCATGTTCCGTGCTCATCCCAAATCAGAACTGAGCAAGTTCATCAATGCATATAAAAGCGCAAGCAGCCGCCTGATTAAAAAGGAGTATCCGGAAGTCCGGCAAAAGCTCTGGAAAGAAACATTCTGGAGCCAGAGTTTTTGTCTGCTGAGTGCTGGCGGTGCCCCAATTGAGGTCATCCGTCAGTACATTGAAACACAGGGAGAGGGTAAAAGTGAACACCGTGTACCGTTTTCGGATTTATCCGAATAAAGCACAAAGGGAATTATTTGCAAAAACGTTTGGCTGCGTTCGTCTTGTTTATAACCGGATGCTTGCTGAGAAAAAAGCGCATTATGAGAAAACCGGGAAGAACTTAAGCTTGACACCAGCCAGGTATAAATCGGAGTTTCCATGGTTAAAGGAAGTAGACAGTCTGGCACTGTGTAATGCGCAGCTGCATTTGCAGACTGCATACAAAAATTTCTTTCGTGATGCCTCAGTTGGGTTTCCGAAATTCAAATCAAAAAAGAAATCTGTGAAAAGTTATACAACCAATTATGTGAATGGAAACATCGTCTTACAAAATGGAAAACTGAAACTTCCAAAAGCTGGCTGGGTCCGAATCAGACAACATCGGAAGATTGATGAATGTTACCAGCTGAAAGGTGCAACAATTAGTCAGGAAGCAGATGAACGATATTACGTTGCTCTGTTATATTCCTGCGAGGAACCGGTGCATGAAACCAGGAAAGCAGAAACCGCAATTGGTCTTGATTTTTCCATGAAGGAGTTGTATGTAGATTTCAATGGAAATCATGCAGCATATCCTCATTTTTTTCAAAAAGCCCGGCAGAAGCTGGCAAGGGAGCAGCGTAGACTGAGCCGCTGTGAACAGGGGAGCAACCGTTATAAAAAACAAAAGAAGAAAGTGGCACGAATTCATACCCGTATCGCACACCAGCGAAAGGATTTTTTGCATAAAGAATCAAAGAAGATAGCCAATTCCTACGATATCGTGTGCATCGAAAATCTGAATATGAAAGAGATGAGCCAGGATATGCATTTGGGAAAGAGTGTTCATGACAATAGCTGGGGAATGTTTACTGATTTTCTGACATATAAAATGGAACGTGCAGGTAAGAAACTGATCCGCATTGATCGCTGGTATCCCAGTTCCAAAACATGCAGCTGCTGTGGAAAGGTAAAAGAAGATTTGCAGCTGAGCGATCGCATTTATGAGTGTGTATGCGGAAATCGAATGGATCGGGACGAAAACGCAGCAATCAATATATGCAGAGAAGGGATTCGAATATCCGGAATGATGCTTGATATAGAAAAGAAAATTTTCTGATCTTTGCAGCAAAAATTCCAACAATATCATTCTGATAAAACCGTGGGACACACGGGGATAGCTCGCTTATGCTTTGCCCTATCGGGCAATCGAACGAGAAGCCCCCACTTCAAGCGTTAGCTAAGTGGTGGGAGCATGTCACTGAGGAAAATGATACCTGATCTATGTAGTAGGGTATCATTTTTCCCAAAATTGAATAGTGAATTATATGGTGCAGAAAAATATGAAATATTGGGGATAGATTATGCGGAGAGCAGCTATATCTCGGAGCTGCCCTTAATGCAAATGGCGGATTTGGAAATTATAAGATACCTATTTCTTCCATTTCGTTGCATAATTCTTCGAACGTACCGGTAACATAGTTTTTTGTGGTGCTGATATCGGAATGTCCTAAAATATTTGAGAGCATGACCAAATCATGCGTCTTGTCATAAAAGGATTTGGCGAAAAAGTGGCGAAGTGCATGGGGATGTGCCTTCCTTTTATCAATGCCAGCATTGGCAGCAATGGTCTGGAGCATATTATAAATATTTTGCCGTTCCAATGGTTTTTTATTTTTATCAGTGAAAATAGGGCCAGATGGGATGTTTTTTTCAATGACATAATCATTAAGCATTTTCTGAAGTTCCCGGATTAAAGGAACTTTTCTGTTTTTATTCTTATTTCTAATTGTGATTTCCTGTTGCTGTATGGATTCAACGGTAATAAACTGCAATTCTGAAACACGGATACCAGTTTGTCCGAAGGCGCGGATCATAAGGTTAACCTTTCTTTTTTGAGGGCGACTGCTTTCTTCCAGGAGTTTATGGTAATCTTCCGGGGTAAGAATAGCATAGGTAGCTTTTAATTCTTTCTTTTGAACTTTTTCTAATTGAACAAAACAATCAGCGCGATCCAAAAAGGTCAAAAAAGAATGAATGGAACACAATTTTGAATTTACCGTGGAAACGGCATAGTTTTGTTTTAATAGATATTTTTTATAATCTAGGCATTGTTCTTTCGAAATTTCTGCACCGGATAAAAAAGTTATGAAGCCAGTTACATCAGAAATGTATTTGCTAATTGTATTCTTGGACCGCTCATTTGCTATTAAAAAATCCCGATAAGGTTTCAAATTATCTGGAGAGAAAGAGGGTGTGTCAGTAATGGTATCAGAATTTGTTCTGTCACAGCAATCCAGAGGATTAGCTGCAAAATTCGGGCTTTCTAAGTGGGGCAGAATATCTGGTGTATTCGTTAATTCTGTATAAATGCTGCCAAGTAAGGACTTCAGCATATCGAGATCTTTTTCTTTAAATTCTGCTTTTATATAGTGCAACAAGGTTTTTTTAATATCAACAGTAGTGGAACTGACTGTATTCATCACATTACTCCATTCATGCGCATTCCGTTTTAATTGGACACTCCGATTATATAGCGAACGTGCGTTTGAGTCAAAGAACACAAAAGCAAAACTTCTTGTTCAGAAAATAAATGAATGGAAGTTTTGCTTTTTTTTGATTTTATAATGGTCGTTTTTTAGGTAAAATGCCTAAACCGGTTATGGCATCTAATATTGGAATATTAAAATAATGACATAATCCGATTTATGACATTATTTTACAATTATTTTTTCTTAAAAACAACGCAGATGAAAGCTTTTGACTGTGAAACTATTAATAATTCCGCTTATTTTTAAATATTGTTGATTAAATTATTAAAATTGTTGCTATTTTGTATATCTCTATGGTTTCATAAATCGGATTATGTGGAAAGAAAGTAGGGGGAAACGTGGCATTAGAACATGATACACAGGTGCTGGCAAAGCAGATTTTGGAGGATTTGAAGCCGGAATTGATCATTCCATCTCCGTATTCTATATGGGATCCCAGCAGAATGAAATTTGAGGTTGCAGGTGTTACAAATCCGCAGTCATTAGCGGAGATGCAGGCGCTATTAGTAAAGAAAGCATTTACAGTTTCTGATATGTATATTTTACGTGTGATCCGAATGCTTGGACATGCGGATCTGTTATCAATCTGTACGGTGCTGATGGCAGAACGGGAAAAGGAAGAACAAAAAGCTAAGGAAGAAAAACGGCCGGCGCGTTGTATTCCGAAGCTGGATCGTCGTTCCCTGAAAGAGCGCCTTGATACGTTGGCAATGAGTGGTTTGGTTATTGTTGAAAAGTTTCAGATCAATGAAAGCGTATACGCATATTTGAAGAGTGCAAAATCAGAAGCACACCAGACCCGGCAGATGTATTCTCTTACTGCCCATGCAACATACGCTTTTCGGACCATGCTGGAGGCAGATCAGCAATTAAGGTTTGATTCAAAAACAATATGGCTTAATGAGATGACAAAAATGGAGCGGGCTAATGCGGGGTTACTTGCGGCGGTTTTTTTGAAGCAGAAGTATATGTCAAAATATATATTTTCTTATCGCCTGAAAAATGTGAAGGGTATAGATGAGTTGCCAGCAATTATTGATTTTAAGAAAGAAGGAGTTATGCCCACTCGCCTGGTGATCTTCGCGGTTAATTTCTATACGAATGAGAGGATTGTAACCGAAAAAGATCATTCGTATTATATAAATTCAAAGGTTAAGGGATTTTGTGCAGCTCTGCGTACAGTAATCCATGAGACTATAGGAAATGAATCTGCGTTTGCGGCCATCATATGCGAAGACGCTAAAGGCATACAAAAAGTAATTTCCATGATCCAGAGCATTGATGAGCCGCTGATGAAGCATTGTGTTTTTACGACAGGGACGGTATTGATATCACGAAGCGCACTTTCAAAAGCAGATGTCTTACCAGTATGTTTTGTAGAGCCGGTATTCAATTCAGAGAAGGCCCGGTGGCAGATCGTTGGGGCGACAGGTTTTTATTTCCTGGAAGCATAAGAAGGGAGGGAGTGGACTGCCTGGCAGCAGACTTAGGCAGGAAAACTTATGGCAAAAATAATGAAGGACACGGCGCAGGAACAGGCTCTTTTGGAAGTGGCTGACTTGCTTCAGCAGCTTAAAATATTGGATAACAGTACAAAAAATCCAGAATCTTCGCTGAGCTGTACCTATCGTGTTGGCAGTGGAAGAATGCAGCGCCTTCCAATTTCAGAAAACTATCTGGTTAGTATGATTGCAACGGTTCAAACTGATCTGCAGAAGAAAATAAATAACCTCTGTAAAAAATATCGCATTGAACTGGAAGCGGATGAATCGGCATTGATGGGGACGGGGATTGGAGATGATATTGAGTAAATTGTCTTGTTATAGTTTACGGTTTCGACTGCTGCAGCTGACATGAAGAAAGATCACAAGGGATGATCTTTGACAGTTAGAAAAGCAGAAAAGGCCGTATGGTAGAGAATTCATTATGTCATTTTTTAATTGCTGCCGGGAAAACAGAATTTATTGATGAAATGATGGAGAATTGCAATGAATAAAAGAAAATTAATTAGCCGTTATGCGGTTTTTCTTTTGGGAATCGTGATTATGTCGGAACCGGTCCTGTCTTATGGTTATACGATAAAACAGCCGATAGAATTTGAGCTTTCTGCATATGGAAATATTTTAGAGGATGCAGGACAGAATGCAACAGCGGAAGCTGATCCGAGGGAACTGGTTTCCTGGAAGGTTTATTTTGTAGATGAAGAGAGCAGACAAATCCAGTTATCTGCAATGCGTAGTGGAACGATTTTAGAGGGTGAGGAACTGGTTGTACCATATGCGAACAGTCTTATTGTAAATGGGCATCGCTGGTTGGCAAATGAGGACTCACCATATCGGGTAAATGTATATGGACCGGGTGAAAAAATCATCTATATCACTTATTCGGATGAAGGACCTGTCGGGGATATAGATGATCCAGAGGCATCGGAACGGGAACGATTTGAAATGTATTTTGAAAGGGCTAAAAAAGCGGATGCGGCAATCACTGGAAAAGAGGCGGAAGAAATTCTGGATGACCAGATTATTTGTGAAAGCAACGCCAAATGTTCTTATCGTCTGCGAAGCCTGTCTGTACAGATAAAAAATACGGCGGCCACTCCTGTTTATGTAATTGCAAAAGACTGTGCGGCAACAGGGATAATTTTGAAGGAATTATACAGTACTTCTGTGGAGTACAGCGCAAATCTTCTGGATACGATTCAGCTGGATGGAGCGGAATATAGAATTTACGTATTTCTCGTAAATAAAATATTTGGAGAAACTTGCAGCCATAACTGGAAACTGGAGAAGCGAACAGAAGCAACATGTCTATCATCAGGATCAGAAAAATATGTTTGCAGTATCTGCAGTAAGGCAGAAGTAAAAACGTTACCGGCCCTGGGGCATGTGGATGAAAATGGTGACTCATTATGTGACAGGTGTGGTAAGCGTACAGAGGAACAAAATGGCGGAGACCGTATCACGGCAACGTATAGGCCATCCCTGAGCGAATATCAGATGCAGTTTGTCTGTGTGAGTGAAAACTTCCAGAATGGCTATCTTTACATTTCAGATACAGGAATACCGGCAAGTGAATTTGGAGGTTATGGATCCCTTGATTATATGCTTTCTAACCCCTACCAGAATTTTGCTGGTACATTTGCGGACTGTTTCAGTATTAAAGGACAGGCGCTGCTGCCGATTGATGCGGATGGTGCACTTGCGTATGCAGCTATTCTGTCAAAGGAAGAAGTGCTTGCATATCGGGGACAGATAGAGGGGGATTACATTACAAGAACCGTAGAAAATGGACAACTTGTGGTTGTGCATGATAATGGATCAACAAGTCTCGTGACACCTACGGATGATATGCTGCTTCGCCCGGCTGTAGTACTCGGTGCTCCGGATGCCGGTACCGCGGATCCAATCTATTGGTCAGTGGGAGATGTACAGAAAGTAGTGATCGATCAGAAAACTTATGAATTTCGGTGTGTAGATACCAATTATTATGATAAATCCGAAAATCATCAGAAACTGGCATTGTTCCTTTGTGATGAGGTGATTCCGGCAAATTATGGGAGCGAGTATTCCTATTTACCGGATAAAGAAGGCATTATGGGCCAGGTATTTCTTCCGGGGCCGGTAGTAAATTTTGGTGATGAAAGTGATTATAAGTATTCCAAGATACATAATTGGCTGAGCAAGCATCAGAATAGAATTTTTCAGAGCTTTAACTGCCATATTGGCGTGGACAGTGCATTTACCGGAAGCACAGGTAAGGGGCGGTTCAGTGAATTAAGCGACCAGGATTTGACTGTGCATAGTATTGGATATCAGAGACTGACAGCCAGACTTTTTAGTTTATCGGTGGAAGAGGCCTTAAAGTATAAAGATTATCTTTGGAAATTTGGTGATACGGATGCGGATAATCCGGAAGTGGTAACCGATAATTTCTGCAATGGATATTGGCTGCGTTCTCCTATGGGGAATGCAGATGCCAATAGTGGGTATGCCTATATCGTGGATCTGGTCAATGGAATGATTCGGCCAGAGGCAGTGAAACCGGATGGCGGCAGTACAGATGAAGAGTTAAGGGTAACTACTTCGATTGGTGTAAGACCAGCCTTTGCGGTACCGCAGGGATGATCATAGAAAATTAGTAGGAGGAATTTGAATGAGGAAACGAGGCGTTGTGATCTTAATGGCAGCTGCACTTACCGCTTCTGTTCCGGCAACTGCGCTGGCTGATCAGGTTGCCGGTCAGATAGCTTTGAATGGGGAGGCTGCTTCGGAAGATGTTGTTGATGAGGAAAGTCCGGTGGACATGGATCAGACAGAAGAAGCAGATGATGAAAACCATGAAGAGTCGGAGGATGCGGGTTTGGAGGAGACGGATGAGGCAGAAGCAGGAACGGAAGAATCTGATCCAGAAGAATCGGAACCCGAAGAGTCAGAGGAAGAGGTAAAGGAAGCGGAAAAATCTGATGAGAGCGGTGAATCAGAAAATGAGGATGCTGACTCAGCGGAACTGGAATCGAAAGAAGATGAGTTGGAGGACGAGGACACAGAAGAAAGCGAAGAGGAGAAGGTAGTGGATGAGACGGAGCTGGCGGATGAACTCCAGAAAGAACCGTCAAAAGCGCCAGAAGAGGAATCCGGGGATATGCCGGAAATCGGAACGGAAGAATTTACAGCATGGTTTAAGAAAAACTGTAATGAAGATTTTTTATGGGAGATGCTGGCAGAGCATGTAGAGGATGACACATTTTTTACTTGGGCGGTAGAACATGATAAGCTGTATTATAAAGCGTTTAAATCCTATCAGAAGATCCTGGAGAAAGACGGGCAGCCAGATGAAAAAATATCTTCCGAGGTAGATGCAGAAACAGAAGAGAACATGGCCGTACTGGATGAAGAGGTGGAGGAACTGACATGAAAAAACGTAGATATCGAAGACTGTTTGCGGTGTTGACTGCCGCGATGTTCAGTGCCTGCAATGTTTCTACCGCGCTTGCGATGCCACTGCAGGAACTCACGGAAGATTATCAGGACTTCAATACAAAGCTGGTTGAAGAGAGTCGGCCGAAGGATATTGGTAGTGATGCATTTTCAGAGTGGTTTTTTACATATTTGGAAGAAGAAACTCTGTGGGACTGGTTTTACGGTGTTATGGAGGATGATACCAACGAAGATTACAGCGCACTGTATTCCTGGTATGAAAAAAATCAGGAACAGATTGCAAAGCAGTTGGGGACAAATGCCCCGGCACTTATGGCGAGCAGCGTAGGTGATCTTTGGAATAACTGGATCGATGGAAATTTTGATCTTACCGGAGACGGAACGGAGAGCAATCCGTATCAGATTGAAGATCTGGAGGATCTGATGATCATGACACAGGCGATTGCAGCCGGTACAGGTAATTATGATACTGCCCATTATCGGTTAATGGATGATATTGATCTTTCCTTTACCATTAATAATGGAAACTGGAACCCGATTGGTTGGTATCAGAATACAGCACAGTTATCAGGTAATGTATCCAATAGTTTTAAAGGTACTTTTGACGGAGATGGCCATACAATCAGTGACCTGAAAATTGTAAATATTTCAAAAAATCTTCAGAATGTTGGCCTTTTTGGAGTCCTGGATGGTGCGGTGGTAAAAAATCTGGCCATCGAAGATGCCCGTGTATATGGATATAACCATGTTGGTATTCTGGCCGGCCAGATAAAAGGAGAGTCTGTGATCACGGACGTGACAGTTGAAGGAACGGCGGCTGCCAACACATCGTCTGGTGGATATGCTTCTGATGCAGCAGTAGGCGGTCTGGTTGGAAAAATTTCCGGAAGCAATTCTGGTTCCAGGGCTACGATCGAAAATGTAACAGCAACCGTGAATACAGTGAACCTCGGCGCCATCAGTAAAACAGGCGGTATTGCTGGTGAAGTGAGCAATGCCTATATTGTTGATACCAGCGTATCCGCGACCGGAAATAATATCCTGGGAAGATATTATGTAGGCGGTATTGTCGGCGCAATGAGCAGCGGTACGTCCATTTATAATGTGTCTGTGGACGGAACAATTGGCGGAAACGGTGCCTACGCGGTAGGCGGTATCACTGGTTATTATGAAGGCGGAGAAATTGTTGTTGCTCGTATGTTCGGAGAGATCGGAAAGACAAATGCAGGGACAGCAAGAGAAGGCATCTTTATTGGTACCCGCAAAGATTCCGTTGATATGAAATATGGCACAACCTCCGGGAAGAACCTGGCGTACTGGTTCACGACTGCGGCCAATAAGACCAAGGCGATTGTCGGAAGTGGAAAATCATCGGATACAACGGTTACCGATGCGGCCCATATTGGATACTGGAATGATAATGAAGTTCACTACTATTTGAAAAATGGTGCTAATGAAACTTATGATGCCAGCAGATATTTCTACGAAGAACTGGAAGACGGAATCCGCAATATTGTAGTCATCAGGCTGGACCGGGATTTTACGGTAGCTGATTACGAGAATGGCCTGCCATTTTCCATTGATCATTATGCACCGGGAACGTATGGGCAGCCGGTGAAAGGCTATTTATTATCGGTTAGCCGTGTAGATGTAGCAAATTCCAATGGCACATTTGATCAGGATGTGGCTACTTTTACGGCATATCCGGGAGGTGCCAACAGTTTTTACCGGATCATCGATAAAGATAGTTCTTCTGCTGTCAGACCGGGAGAAACGGTCCATGTAACGACCGCGGCCAAGAATACAAATGGAAGCATTTATCAGATGGTAACGGATGAAAATGAACCTGGCGGCGTAAAGCCACCAACCTATACGGATGAGGACGGAAATCCGCAGGATATGACGTATCAGACCGGTGGAGGATATACGTTTGAAATGCCAGAGCATAGCACAGAGCTGGATGTAGAGTACATCAGAACAACCTCAAAACTTTCCATGGATCCGGCTAATGTGACGTTCCATGTGGTACAGACCCGGACCGGGGACCGGAAAAATCCGACGGTGCAGACAGTAGTATTGGATGGCAACAACAATCAGCTTGCAACTTATACCGGAAATGATCTTTCCGCGATCAATGTTAATCCGGTTACGGTAAATGCCGTACACAATGATACCGGAGCAAGTACGGATAAAACACACAGCTGGAGCATTGACGATTCTGATCTTGTGGTAAATGCATCCGATGCAGGTTATGTGGAGACAGCTGCAAAGATCAAACCGAATATGGCTGGTAGTTGGATTAATGGCTTGCTAAATAAAGCGGTAAAAGCGCAGCAGGATAATAACTACTTAAGCGCAATTCCGGCCACGGTAACCAGCAAAAATGCAATTTTGACAGCTTCGACCAATGCGGACACCTCACCGGATCATAAATCTGTTTACGGAAATGTTACCGTTACGGTTGATTTTAAGATTGTGGATGAGACAACGCTCCGCGTTGAAGGAGTGGAATTAAACAAGAACAATATTACCTATACCATTACCAGAAAACTCACTGGAGACCGGAAAAATCCGACAGAAACCATTTTTGCAGATGAACCGCAGATCCTGGCGGCAAGTCTCAGACCGGCCCAGAGTTTTACCCAGAATGTGCGTTGGGAAGATGAGAATCCAAAACAGTATTTAAAGATCACTCCGCAGGGAAGCTTTGAGCATGAGCTGAAAGTGGAAGCAAAGTATGATCCGAATGGTGCTGACAATCCTGCATGGATCCAGAACGTCATCAATGCAGATAATCAGAAACGGGATGCAGATCCTTATGAGAAGCTCTCCGGAACAGCAACGCAGATAGAGCATGTGACCGTTACCAGTGAAGATGCGACGAACGGGCACCAGAGAGCAGACTGCGAGGTAACGTTGAAATTTGTCACTGTGGATGAGACCGTCATTCACCCGGAAAGTGTTCAGATGGGCCAGAAGCAGATGAAATTTGATCTTGTGGCAACCAAAGAGGGTGATGTTAATTCAGCAGTGAAAACGCGGACTGGATTTGAGCCGGTACAGCTTAGTTGTACTGTATTGCCGGATTGCAATTCTGATGCTTTACATACGCCATATAACCGTGAGGTGATTTGGTCCGTATCGGATACGGATGTGGCAAGTATTTCCCAGACCGGTCTTCTGACACCGAATCCAAATGCACAGTGGATTAAGGATGCTGAGCATGTAGCGCCGTATACCGGAACCAAGACGATCAAAGCGATTGCGACAACCGTTGACGGTCAGAAGGTGGGAGAAACCACGGTGGTTTTAAATTATGCTGCAAGGTGTATTGAGATGCCGGAAACAGAAACTCTGGATCTGGTGCTCACGATGACTGGAAGAAGAAACGCTCCAACCCATACGTTTGGTGATATGTCGGAGAAACAGGTGATTGCAACAACATATCAGGAAAAACGACCGGTTACTTACAGTTCTTCTAATTCGTCTGTGTTGCAGGTATCTGCCGATGGAACGATCCGGCCGGTTCAGGATGCTGGTCTGGAATGGATCAAAAAGGCATGCGTAAGTCCGTATACGGGAACAATTCAGGCGGTTATTACCGGAACGGATGCGACAGGTTCAGACAGCACCGTTGTGACATTAAAAATTACAGTATCCGACCAGACAACCTATTCATCATCCTCCAGCGGCGGCGGTGGAGGTGGTGGCGGTGGCGGAAGCCACAGCTCAAAGACAGTAGCCACTTCTGGAACAACACCTGCTGCCAGCAGTCTGCCGGAATATGTTGTGCGAGGAACATGGACAGAAACAGAGCAGCACAAATGGACGTTCCACGATGATACTCGTACTTATGCATCTGAATGGGCAGCAATTTATAATCCGTATGCGGATAAAACCAAAGGTCAGCAGGAGTATGCCTGGTTCTGGTTTGATGAATCCGGTTATATGGTGACAGGCTGGTTTACAGATGTCGATGGAAACAGATACTATTTGAACCCGGTATCGGATGGCACACAGGGACGTATGGTAACCGGATGGTACTGGATCGACGGAATGTGTTATTACTTTAACCCAGTCTCTGATGGAACCAGAGGAGCCATGAAAAGAAATTGTGAAATTGACGGATATCAGTTAAATGCAGATGGTATCTGGGTTGTGAATGGAGTAGTTCAGACAAAATAAATATACCAGGTGTATTTATTATTTTGGTGGTGCCCTGTTAAGGGCACCGCCATTAAAAAATAAGTGACCATACACAGGGGGAGCTGCTATTGGAAAAGCCGGGAAACAAGCAAGATGAAGAATTCGAGGAAGATTGGAAATTACTTTTTGAATTGTATGAAATTCTAAAAAAGAGGGTTGATGACAGGGAAGAAAAGATGCGGGATTATGTAAGAAAAGTTGGCTTGACAGAGAAAGAAAAGAATAAGGATGAGCAGCAATAACAATGCAGGGAATCGTATTCTGTCAAAGGGATACGGTTCAGTTTCCGCAGGCGCGGTGTGTACCTTGAAAACTGAATAGTATGATAGCAAAAGAATATGCAGTATGGAAAATTCCCATGCTGCGGAATATGAATAACGTTTCTTGATTATAATTGAAATACTGGAAGCGCCGAAAAAAGTGTTTTATATTCCAGATTAACATCCGAAAAAATATTAAGATTTATAAAATAATGTCCGAAAAAATGTCAAAATAATTAGAATTACAGCCGAAAAAATGTTATAATTAAAACGGCGGTAGGAAACATATGCGTTTTGGAGGAGGTTTTTTATGGAAAGAGAACTGTTTACTAAGTTGGAACGGTGGATGAGAAAAAAGAATAGAAAGCCTTTGATCATACAGGGGGCAAGACAGGTCGGTAAAACATGGATCATGAAGGAATTTGGTGCCAGATTCTATGAAAATACAGTCTATATCAATTTTGATAATAATAAGGCGATGAAGGACGTATTTGAACTGGATTTTGATTTAAAGAGGATTCTGTCGGCAATTAAAATAGAATACGGAAAAAGTTTTCAGGCAGAGAATACCCTGATTATTTTTGACGAGATTCAGGAAGCGCCAAAGGCTCTGGCATCATTAAAGTATTTTTATGAGAACGCGCCACAGTATTCTATTATTGCAGCCGGTTCATTGCTCGGTGTTGCATTGCATCAGGGAACATCCTTTCCAGTGGGAAAGGTGGATTTTTTGAAACTCTGTCCAATGAGTTTTAGTGAATTTCTTTTGGCGGTTGGTGAAAATGGGCTGTATGAAACACTAAAGACCCAGGACTATGAGCTGATCAATGCATATGCAGGAAAATACGTGGATCTATTAAAAAAGTATTACTATGTGGGCGGAATGCCAGAGGTGGTACAGACTTATATTGATTCCGATGATCTGTATGAAGTTCGTGAGATCCAGAACAATCTTCTCACGTACTATGAGGAAGATTTCAGCAAGCATGCTCCCAAAGAGGTTGTTCCGCGTATTATGATGGTCTGGAATTCCATTCCGTCCCAACTGGCGAAGGAAAACCGAAAGTTCATGTATGGTGCGCTGCGTGAAGGAGCACGGGCTAAAGATTTTGAACTGGCAATACAATGGCTCGAAGATGCAGGATTGATTTTGAGAAGCTACAGGGTATCAAAGCCGGATATTCCACTTATTGCATATATGGAGATGAACAGTTTCAAGATGTTCATGTTTGATGTGGGATTATTAACAGCGAAGGCCGGTTTATCGGCCAGATTGTTGCTTGACGGCAGCCGTATTTTTGAAGAGTTCAAAGGGGCGCTCACAGAGCAGTATGTCGCGCAGGAGTTGCATGCAGCTGGATATCCACTTTATTATTTTGCGACAGAACGTTCAACGGGTGAAATTGATTTCATGCTGCAGGGAGATCTTGATTGCATCCCGATTGAAGTAAAAGCGGAACAAAATCTTCGTGCAAAGAGCCTGAAAGCTTTTTGTGATAAATATCAGCCGGACATGGCGGTTCGAAGCAGCATGGCAAATTATAAAAAAGAAGACTGGCTTATTAATGTTCCATTATATATGCTCGCTGAGTATTTAAAGAACATGGTGCATGTAAATTAGGCTATGGGAGAAACAGGCTATCGTTTGGTGGCCTGTTTTTTTATTCAAACAGATTGAAGTATTCATATTCCGTAGCATGGGAAGAGAAAGAAATTTCTATAATTGATGTTCGATAGTCATGATTTTTGCTCAAAAGGGCTTTTGAATCAGGTTGGTAGTTTACATATCATCATGGATCGTATACAGTGATTATAGACAGAGGAGGGGAGAAGTTTTATGAAAAGACTAACCATTTTGTGTGCGACTTTGACCGCAGCGATGTTTATGAATATGTCAGCATACGCTGGGACTTCAGAAGTGGCAACAGAAGTCAGTGCCGGTACTGTATGTTTACCGGGAGCTGATTTAACGGATGTAATGGGCAGCGGTGCTATTTTCAGCGATCAGCATCCGGAAATTACGGATCCGGAATATTACTTAAAAGAATGGTACAATTCTCCGGAAGAAAGGGAACAGAGCATTTTAAATGCGCATGGAGAGTATAAGACACCATACAACAATTACATGGATGAGGCATATCCACTTTTGCAGGAATTTCTTCATAGTTTTGACTGGATCCATGCAGATGAATATACCAGATACCAGAAAGCTTTTGAAAGAGTCGGGGCAGCATACCATGGAAATGTCTATGATGCGGATGCGGGATACAATCGCAGCAAAGAACGGTGGTTAGTTCTTCGTACCGGACATGGGATGTGTGAACAGTTTTCCAATGAACTGGCAGAGCTTTGTAAGCTGGTAGGCGTCAGATGTGAAGCATATCAGTCCTCGGCCTACCATAAGCGGTGTTTGGTACAGATTGGAGAAATCTGGTACGTGGTTGATCCAACCAATAATGGGGTGAAGAACTGCAAGGCCGTTGATTATGCGGCGGAGAGAGATCGGTATAAAAACGAGTATTTTGAATCAGAAGAAGCGCAAAAATTGCAGGAACAGTTAGATTTACAGAAAAAAGCTGAAAATGGGGAAATATCATGGCGCGAATATTATCGTACCATATGGCCAGATGTTTCTGACGAGCAAAGACAGGCGTGGCTCGGAATGACATATGATGAATATGAGCAACTTTACAAGTAGTGAAAGTGCTTTATAAATGGATATAGGAAAGCAAGCTATCAAACAAGGTAGCTTGCTTTTTTCTTTTTATAAAACAATCAGAAAATGGAGTATAAAGAGATGAAAAAATTTCGGAAGAATAAAAAACGAATTTGTGCAGGAATATTAGCGTTTGTTCTTAGCGCATCGCCAATATTAAATGATATCCCATCATTTTTTCTTTCCAGTGAAGCTGCAACGTATGGTGATACGATGCAGGCTTATATTAAGGACTCTGGATTTCGCCAGTATTGTATTGATGGAATGTCACCAAATAATGCATTGGGAGTGGCAGACCGATATGTGTATGTAAGTCCGTATGCATCGCTGAGCGAAGCAGAGGCTGGGCAGATATTTTTTGCACTGCTATCATTAGAGGTGAGTCAAGGCGGTAGCCAGGATATAAATAAAGCGTTAAATCAGCTAAATGTGGCTGCAGCATCTATTGGATTGACGCCTATGGGGCGTACTATGTCAAAGGATGATTTAAAGCTATATTTGCACAGCGCTGCCACCAGGGCAAAATATCCGTGGGTACAGGCCTGGAGTGATAATGCAGATAAATTGTTGGAAGCAGCTGGGTTACTAAGCAGTAGTTCCTCCGGATCTACAATGGGTGGACTGGTTCCGGCAACTCTGGCAGGCCATACCACTCCGGAAACAGCGGTAGCAGCAGATGGCACCCTGAGTATTAAGTTTGCGCAGGACGGCTCAGATGCCGGGTTTATCCAGTCGGTACCGCTAAAATTTTCTGCAACGGGGGAGGCTGGCTCCTATGTATCTGAAATTCCGAATGGTTGGACGTATGTAAAAACGGATACGGAGATCATCTTTACCAATCCTGGAAACAGCCCGACTCCGTTATATGTGCAGTTTGATCCAATAGGAACAAGGTATGAAACGGCAATGGGAACATTTGCTTCGGCCAGAGATTTGTATGAACAGTGTCTGCAGCTGTGGGTGCTTCAGCAGTGTGCTGGTCAGCATAAGAAATTACCGCGAATTGGGGTAGTGCCGGCGCAGCAGCATCAGAGACTGGCATACGTGGAAATGGCTCTTCCAAGTAGTGTATATTATGCGTCCGTGGGAGCATCAGGAGTTTTTGGTACAGGAATTTTCTGGGGCCAGCAAGGTTTTGGTGGGAATGGTGGAAATACGCCATCGTATCCTTCTGGAACATCCAGCAGTGGCAGCCTTGAATTTAACTGTTATCGGCATGAGGAGGACTGGACTTCTACTTATAATACACAGCTGACTAAGTATGATCACGAAACAGGGGAAACTCTGGAGGAATCGAGTTTCCGGCTTTATGAGCGTTTTGATGATAAGGACCAGGTCAACCTGGAACGTGACGGTGCGGTAGAACTGTATGGCGGAACAGATCATGAAACGTATCTGTCAAAATACCTGGATAATCCGGTTGTATGGGATGATTATCGGTTTGTTGCGACCGTTACGACCAATGAAGAAGGCTATGCATCCAATACTGTAGAGCACAAATATCATTACGATAAAACCTTCTGTGATGGACATCCGGCACCGGCTTTTGTCGAAGTCCCGGAAGAGGAAGAAGATGAGGAAGGAGAAGTTACAAATCAGGACGAAATTGATGAAGCAAAGGAAGAAAACCGAAGACTTGCAAGTGGCTGGTTGGAATGTTTTGATGCGTGTGACGAAACTGCATCTGCAGGTACCTATGAGGGAGTCCACTTTCATTGGCTGATGTCGGAAGTCAGCCAGGGAGAAATCTCTTCCATTGCATCAAGCGGCGGCGAGGAGGGAAGCACTCCGAATGCAGGACCGACCAGTTCGGCATCCGGGGAGGATTCCTATGTGAATTCTGGCTGTAAGCAGGATGCGGAAGCGACATACAATAAATTTATTGCTTTGAAATACAGCTATACCTATCAGGAGGATACCGCGCGAAATGGGTATATTCTCCACGATCTGCATAATGATGACCTTCCAATTGAGGTGATCACAACAGATTCTTCGGAAAATGGTGCAAATTCATTTTTTGCGAATGAATACAGCAATCATATCCAGATCAACGAAGATGCAGCTCCAGAGGCAGATTCTTCCACGAGTAGAGTGGAGCAGGGCGCCGTTCATAGTATCACGGAGTCCGAGTATGCGGAGCTGACGGGAGAAGATCTGGATGTTCCGGAACTGGAGGAAGAGAAGAAAGAAGGAATTCTTTCAAAGGCCATTTCATTTTTTACAAAAATATTTAAGATCGAAAAAGAAGTGGAGCTTGAAGAAACAAAGGCACCGGAGCGTGTGGACGGCTCGGCTGCGGATACAAAAAAATCAGATGATGAGGAGTTTCAGGAGCATGAGACAGTGGACGGAGCGGATGAAACAACAGATTCCGACGACATTGATAATAAAAACTCATCGGATTCCGATGGTGAAATTTTGGATTCCACGGAAGCTTCGGATAAGGATGAGGAAGATCAGGAGGATAAAGGTGAGGTAGCAAACCCTGACGGCGGAATGTCAGATACGGACTCAAAAGATGAGTCCGAGAAAAATGATTCTGGAACAGGCTCTGAGGACGTAGCAGAGAAAGATTCCGATACTGGTAATAACTCTGGAGATCTGGAAAATTCAGACAGTGTGGATGACGCAGCTTCTAAAGAGCCGGACAGCGCGGTGGGAGATGTGTCTGCGAGATTGGAAACCTTTGAAGGAAAGGTATTTTCCGGCTGGATTGAAAAAGGCATTCAAAAAATTTTCGGTATTATGACTGTTTACGCAGAGACAACAGAGAATGCTGCAGGCAGTGATATAGAAAAAGAGTCGGTTTCTGCCAGGGAAACAAAGGACGATGATTCTGAGGATGTTTCTGATGAAGAGGAAAGAAGACCGTCTAAAGAAGAAACGCCAATTCAGGATGTTGTAAAAGATAATCGTGATTTAAAAAATGAGGAAAATCCATCAAAAGAAGAATTGGCAGACATTGATTCAGAAGAATTCCTTGATGACGATATTGAAGATGAACAGGAATTTATCGAGGATGAAGAACGGATCAGTGAGATAGAGGCTCTTGGCGGCAGGAAGGTAGATCTTGCGTCAGATTCCAATGCGACCTATGTGGCGTATGTGGAATTTACAAAGCAGAGGGATGAGGGTGGTCTGACTGTATCCGGAAGTGATGAACCGGACATTTCCCTTTATGCGCAGCTTTCAGGATCTGGTAAAGAATTATTTGAAAGTGCCTACAGCACGGCAAAAGGTTCACCGAGTGTGGGCGTACTTATTACACCAGGCTCGGCGGACAATTTCAGTCACTGCAATGATGAAGATGGCTGCGGAAATATGTGGCGTATCTATGACCACCGGACGGAGGGAGAAATCCATATCAATAAGCGGGATTTGGATCTGGAAAATGGGGCAAACGACGCATATGATTCCTATGGAGATTCTCAGGGAGACGCCACTTTAGAAGGAGCGGTATACGGCCTGTTTGCAGCAGCGGATATCATTCATCCGGACGGAAAAACGGGAACCGTTTATATGGCAAATGATCTGGTGGCAGTCACGACAACGGATAAAAACGGCGATGCTTCGTTTATGGCCTTTACGGAAGCCCCAGGAATGATCTATGACTATGAAGAGGGTGAGATCGTGGATCGCGGCCAGGGCTGGAATGCAGCATCTCCACAAAATCTCTATGATCATGCAGAAACATACGATGAGTATACGGCAGACGCAGATGTGGTAAGAACTTATCCGGATTATAAACTGGCGAATGGAAACTGTTGGATTGGAAGACCGCTGATCCTGGGGGACTATTACGTAAAGGAATTGACTCGCTCTGAGGGATATGAATTGTCGATTGGAAACCGAATGCAGCAGCAGACCAATCTGGGACAGGATGTAAATGCGGGAGTTCCGGGCGATTTGACCGGTTATGCTGGAATTGTGGGGATCCTTACCGCGGAGGAGCAGATCAGTGATGAACCGACCGGAGATGTGGAAGATCCTGACTACAACCAGTTGTTTTTTACAGCTGAAAGTGAAAAAACAGGGGATTCGGGATTTGATCTTGTATTCCGAAATCTGCCGGAGGGAGCAAAATTTTACCGGAAGGACAGTATTTCTACGACGAAAGAGGTAGAGGTCGGTACGGGTATCTATGATGAAGTGCCAGTCAAAAATATTTTTGGCCTGCCGGAGTATGTTGTGACAGAAAACGATCATCAGTACCCGAAATATAATGCAGATGGAAGCATTAAAACCAAAACGACCAACGTGAATTTTACTGCGAAAAACGTAATCCGTGTGACCAGAAAAGGGTTGGATCCTGCGAAAGTTACGGATGTAATCCTTGCATCTGTGCCAGGAATGTCCGATGATGACCTTCTTTTAAGACTAGCATCTGTACCAGATGTGGATAATGACTTTGCGCTGCTTAAAATCAAGGTGGAGCAGGCGCTTCGCACAAATGGAAAAAGCTCACCGAACTATAAAAGAAGCGGAGTTGCAGCTTATTCGAGCATGGATGAGCTGGTATTTGACCGCGGTGTATGGGAAGGTGAGACAGATACCTATGGTATATCCGGCGTTAGCAGTGGAAACGCAGCTGATAAAACGGTATGCGGTTCTCCTCTTGTAACATTGACGATCAATAAGGAAGGAACAGACGGAGAGGCCGTATCGTTATCTTCACTGATTGTTTCGATTCTGGATTATTACAATACCCATGATTATTACAATTATGGTGGAGTGGACTATATCAAAGAAGATGCGGACAGCTGGACGGTCGGTTTATATGCAAACCGGACCAATTATCCGATGCTCTTTTATGTTCCGGCGGACAGTTCTTCTGGAGATGCAATGTTTTACCGGGTAGCAAGTACACCTGCAGACCACAGTAAACGGCCTAGAGCCATTTATGTTGCATACAGTGAGGATGCCATTTATGATCCCCGCGGTGAAATGAAGAATTTTTCCGTGAACGAGGACGGCACCGTTAATGCGATCCTTTCCCCGGCCGTACAGGCAGATGAGAATGGGGATATCGTGAATGGTGTCGTAACCGAAACTGAATTTTATAAAACCGGGGAAACACCTCTGGATAAAAATGGCAATAAAATTCCGAAGGTAACCTATGTGGAGCGGACAGAGAAAATTTCCGTGGAAGTAAATGAATGCAAGTGGACGGAGATCCCTCTCACAAAGGAAGGTAATGTGTGGATCGCCCATCAAAATGGTAACTATACGGATGGATATGGAACGGAGCATAATGACGAGGCAGCAGCACGTTATGAATATACGCTGAAACTTCCATCCCGGTTCATTTCCCTGACTGAGCAGGATTGCATAGATTTTGGAATTTCAAAAGAACTTGCAGGCACCCAGGTTGGTAGCGCCTCCTATTATCTGGCAAAAGGTTCCAGTGTAAAAGCATACCTTAACTATCGCAGCCTTTTAGTAGGCCAGGAAAATTCTTATGTACAATCGGTAGCTCTTGATTATCCGGGACAGGACTATGTATTTCAGGATGGTGCAGAGCGGCCGGGTACGAACACCAGAAAGGAACCTGTAGGTGTAGAAGAGAGGATCATCAGTCAGCAGATCAAAGTAACAAAAACGATTGATGAGAAGAGTTACCGCAATACGAACTCCTACAGTGAAGTCCATGAGGACTGGTGGAGCCGCTTATTTGGTAATCATGCAGGGAATGGAGCATCGGATCATTCGGCCCAGAAGCTTGATAATTTCCGTTTCAAAACCTATTTGAAGTCAAATCTGGAAGCATTGTACCGGAATGAAAATGGAGAAATTGTATGGCAGGACCGTATGGGAACTGACCGGACGGATGCTGAGCAGCTTGCCGCAAATAAAGCATTTCCAATGCTGGTCAATAAGATCTATACAAAGGTTCCTCATCAGACGGATCCGCTGTTTAAAAAATCCAATGATGCAGCGATTGCCAATACGGCTCTTTATGATTATCATAACGGTCTGATCAGTGATGAGGCAAACACGGGCTATACGAGACTGCTGGAAACGGCAGACTATCTGGTTGAGGACGGTGACAGCACAAGAACGGTCAAAAATTACAATTATGAGAAGTTTTTTGATGCGATCAGCGTTTCTAATGGAGATAAATGGGATGAAAATCATCCGACCTACGCAAGTTATAAGCCGATTGGAAATCTCATGAACCGTACCGAAGAGCAGCTGGATAATGCCAGGGTATCTGACCGGGTGCGTCAGTTTGCAATCAGCTGGTACCTGGATAATGAGGTAAAAAAACTGGTGCAGGAGGTGGACGCAGGTACTGGAGAGAAGGAGGCCAGTGCCGGTGCGACAGCATACAGTGAAGAAACGTATGATCTGGCACTCCGCCAGGCCATTATAAAGGCAGAAAACTATTTGAAGCCATTCTTTGCGTATGATCTTGATGAGCTTTACGCAATTCACTGGGATAGCGAGGCAAACGGAGGCAACGATCATGATACAACAACACTGGCTGCCAATACGATTTATGGAGATAAAGATCTTTCAAAAGATGGTGGGTATGCCTATGGGTTATCGAAATATTTACCGTATGGAACCTATGTGGTGGCAGAGCAGCCGCCGCATGTTGATGAACTGAAGGATTTTAAAAACCGACATTATCAGATTGATCAGCCAAGGGAAGTAACCTTGCCGAGTGTGTATGCATCTTATGATGCATCACAGGAAACTCCGGAAACGCTCAATTCTTTCTATAATTATGACTGTTCTGATTCCATGCAGCAGCTGGAACAGAAATATCAGATCCGGTTTGGTGAGGAGGACCATAAAATCCAGGCCAATAATCACCATGGGGATTTTGAAGTTTATAAGTATGGACTTGATCTGAATGAGATCACAAATGGGGTTCGGGCAGAAGCAGGTAACTATTTTGCATTGACGCAAAGCCCATGGCGGCCACTGAAAAATTATTATAATCCGGAGAATGATCGTTCTGCTGCCGAAGTTACCTATTATCTGACGGAGGGGCAGAGCGGTAGAAAAGGAATTTCGGAAAATTACCGGTATAGTTCCCTGTCTGAAGATGCGGGACTTTCCGATGATGTTCCATATCCGGGTGCGGATATTACTGCAGATAACCGGTTAGGAATCCAGTACCGGGATCATGTTGCAACAATGACGGGAATGCAGACAGCTTATGAGGGGAAATATGCTGCCATGCTGGTTCCATACAGCGTGATTGCATCAACGGATGAGCAGGCGGAGGTGACAGATGAAGAGCCGGGCCAGGGAGGAAGTGCATCATACCGGGGATTTGCTTACGATAAGTTTGTGAACCGCTTCTTTACGGCAAAGCTTAGAATAGAGAAGATTGACTCGGAAACCCATGAGAATATCCTTCACGACGGTGCACTTTTCAATCTGTATGCGGCATCCCGTGATGACATTGAGAGTGGCCAGGGAACAGTAAAATTTACGACAGAACCCACGCAGTTTACCGGAACAAAAGAATTCTTAACGGCAATGGGGGCTACCGACATCCGGCCGATTGCAAAAGGCCGACTTGCAAGGTGGATTGATCGTATTACCGGAAAAGAGAATGGCATCGGTGATCTGTATAGCGGCACCGTGCCGGAGGGTACACCGATCTGCAGTGAGGATGAGCAGATTGTCCTGGGAGATGAATACGGGAATAAGACCGTGGCCTTTAAAACCTATTCAACAACCAGGGACGGCCTGATGCGGGATGAGATGACAGACCAGGGAGCGTCCTATCAGGACCAGAATGTCGGTTATCTGGAACTGCCACAGCCTTTGGGCGCGGGGGTTTATGTTCTGGCGGAAGTAGATCCGCCGGCCGGATATGCGCGGAGTAAGCCGATCGCGATCGAGGTTTACAGCGACAAGATTACTTATTATAAGGAAGGAACAAAGGATAGCCGGGTATTGGCAGTCGTTTATGAGGATGATGCGGACCACCAGACAACCAATGCAAACAAACCGGAAGACAAGGTAAACGTGGCGCAGGTCTATGTGGAGAATACTCCGATCCGGCTGGAGGTTGAAAAGGTAAAAGAATCCTATGTAGGAAAGGCCAATACGACGGCAGATAAGACGGTCAGCTACAAGATTTCCGGTCGTGTGGATGGAAAATACAGCGAGATTGGAAAAAATCCGGACCTAGTTTATGCGTATCGGGATGGAAAATATTTGGGATATGCATGGCAGAAAGGAACCCTGGAGTATTTAGAGGAACGCAAGGCAGCAGGAGAAAAGGTGGAAATCGTTTATTCCCACGGAACATTTGCGGGCTATGGGTATGTTACCAGGACTCTTGAAACTGCAGATGATGAAAATGGCTATGTAGCAGGGGCATTGATGACATTGTTTGATGCAATCCCTGTGGAGCGTTCTGGATTTGAGGGAGATGAGGCTTATAACGGACTGAAGATTGAAAGAAATCTCACGAACAATATCACCAGAATGTATATCGAGCAGGGATATGCCGGAGAGAAAGTAGAGTTTGTCCGTGAAAAGGACGAGGCGGGTAAAGAACTGGAAGTGACTTTTTCGGCCGGTATTGATAAAGACGGAAACACCATTTCGGCAACCGGCGGAGTATGGTCTGCGGTTACGTTACAGCGGCCAGATACAGATATCTTATATTATGATCTGGATGGCCTGGATCCATATCAGGAGCGGTATATTGACGGCCAGTTCATTACCTATGTGTATGATAAAACGCATAAGCAGACGCCTGTGGAAGATGCAGAACGGGACCGCAGAAACTTTGAAAAGACTGATATAGAGCATTCGATGTATGTTTTTAAGGATGGAGTCCCATATTTAGAGATTACAGAAGGCGATTTTACAAAGGTAAAATACCGAAAGAATGATAAGCAGCTTGAAGTGGAGGCAGGCACCAAAATTTATCATTTGGATAAAGACGGGTACCGCGATGCTTTGGTTGATCCGGCAACAGGAATGGCATATATCGAAGCAGGCTGTTCAGACGGAACGGTAAGAACTCTGGTATGGCCAGTTAATGTAAGAAAAGATGAATTCGGAAATGTGATTGCCCGTGATAAGATCACGACTTCCCGTATTGCTACGGTGGCAGAAAATAAGGACGGATATGCAGAGGATGAAACGCTGGATGTGGTAAATAATTCCACCGCGGAGATACCGGATGCGGATAAACCGTCGTATACCCATGCGGAGTCTGGCCATATTACCGGAACCTGGAAAGGAAATGGTGAGCAATCACACGAGGAGAGCAGCGTTGAGCAGAACCGTTTTAATCAGGATATGAATGGTTCTGTCCTGGTAGATGACAATGATGGTGATTTTCTAAATGAACTCAATCCGGTCTATGATGACCATGGTTTGGTTTTGTATTACCAGAGAAGTTCAGAAACCTACAAAAAGGGAGAGGATCTTTATGACCGGAATGGAGATTTTGTACGACACCAGGATTCAGATAATCTGGAAGAATACAATCTGAACGCATATCGTATCAATGAACACGATGAACTGTATGATGCTTCTCAGGAGAAGAAAACACCGGAGCGGAAAAATCTGTATCACCGGCTGGGTGAGGGATATATCCTTGAAAACACCTGGTTAAGCTCTGACAAGACTCCGAATGATCCATTCGATACATTTCAAACAGACGGACAGGCAGATGTTTTAAAACGCCTTCCGAGCGGAACCTATATTTTGGAGGAGTTAAAGGCACCGGAGGGCTATGTAAAGGGGCTGCCTAGTGGCATTTCTGTAGCGGAGACGGGAGAGCTTCAGCATGTTCAGATGGTTGATCGGACCACAAAGATTGAAATTAGTAAGATCCATGCGCCGCAGGATACCAAAATGCCGGTTCTGGATATGGACCATGAACATCCGGAAACGGGAGAGAAACCGTATGAGCGCGAGGTGGTGACTGGTGATATTGCTTCCTATACATACAGTTCTGTTTCTGGAGCAAAACTGGCGCTGTATCCGGCCAGACGGGTATATAGTGCGGATACGGAGAAATATCCGAAGGGATATTATCTGGTAAAAACGCAGAATACTCCGCTGGTTTGGGAAGATACAAACAGTACCGCTTCCAACCCGGTATGGAATACCGCGGAATGGATCAGTGGAAATGAACCGGCCTATTTCGAGCGGATCCCGGCGGGAGATTATTTGCTGGAAGAGATTGAAACGCCGGAAGGATTTGTAACAGCAGATCCGGTGGAAATTACAGTTGGAGATCAGTCAGAAGTTGAAACCGTCTGCATGAAAAATGATACCACAAAGGTTGAGATTGAAAAATTCTTTACAGATGAGCACGGAGAGAAAGTCCAGCTGTCTGGGGCGGAATTTAGCCTTCATCAGGCAGTGGTCAATGCAGAAGGGGAAATTATTTACGATGCGGATGGCACGCCGGTATATGATGCCCGTGTTCTGGCATCATTTAAGAGCGGCACTGTTGAGGATTATCAGAATTTCCGCGATGCATTTGAAAAAGCGTATGCGTCCTATGGTGTGGATCTTTCACTATTTGGCTGGAAGGAGAATGGGCAGGAAAAATCTGCAACCGTCACAGCTAAGACGGTAATGGATGCGACAAGCGCCGGAGGAAGTCACGACCGATTTGCAACGAAAGCACTCCTTACCATGATTACAAGCGACGGGGAGACTATACGCGTAGCAGTATCTGGCAACCTGCCGGAAACCGTCTTTGATTACCAGTTTGATTATCAGAAATTGGAGCATATAAATGCTTACGCGGATACTTACCTTACGGACAGAGGCACCAGAAGGATCAATGGCCTGCCAGCAGGGGAAAAGTATGTCCTTGTAGAAACCAAGGCACCCGATGGATTTTTAAAAGCAGATGCCCAGGTGATTGTAGTGGAGAACCGGAAGGAGATCCAGCAGTATCACATCGAGGATCTGGAGGGACAGATCTGGCTTTCTAAATCTGCTGTTGGTGTGACCGGGGAGATGGCTGGGGCTACCATGGCCCTGTATAGAGCAGATCAGTCAGGAAATTTGAACCAGTCCGATGAGTATCTGGTCAGCCAGTGGGTAACCGGAGCAGATGGCATTTATACAGTGACAGATAAAGTAAATGGCAGGATCCCGGAAGGATATCAGGTGGGAGATTTAAGGATTCACATCGAGACGGGCCTGGCAGAAGGCATCTATTATTTAGTGGAACTGTCAGCACCGGACTATTATACCTTAGCAGAGCCGGCACGATTTGAGTATCATCTGGATGATTTGGTACAGACGATTCGGGCAGTCAATGAAGCGGTGAAAGGTGCGCTTTCTATCACCAAGACTGGAGAAGACGGCCAGGGACTTGCCGGAGCAACATTTGAGATCAAAGCGTATAAAGAAAATGATCTGGATGAGCCGGTCACCACAAACATGATCTATGGAACAGAGCCAGTCATCACCGTGCAGGATCTTCCTGTTGGTGAGATGCGGCCAGATGGAAGCATCATTCCATATACATACACGTTACAGGAGATCGCAGCGCCGGAGGGTTATAGTGTAAATCCGGAAATCATCACCTGGCAGTTTGAGCCGAAACAGGGTGACGGCCAGAGCTTTGCCCATGAGACGGTAGTAATTCATCAGGAGAGCGTAAAGGATCAGAAAACCAGGCTGTATTTTAGTAAGCAGGACTTCGATGTTTTAGGGGATGACAATACAGAAGGTGCTTTTATAGATGGGGCAATTCTTTCCATTTATGAAGTGACAGGAAAAGATGAACACGATCAGCCTGTATATGATAAAGATGCACCGTTTACGACCTGGACCACCAGAAAATTGGAGAAGAGGCATAAGGTTATCGGACTTATCGCAGGGCATACCTATATCCTGGTGGAAGATACTGCGCCGAAGGGGTGGAATCTGATGAAGCCGGTACTGTTTACGGTATCCAGTGATGGAAGGAGTATCCAGGGCCTTTCTAACCAGATGGAGAGTATTGAAATCCAGCGGGTATCAAAGAATGATTATGAATTGGATACGATCAATCGTGATACCACAAGCATTGAGCAGGTAAAACTGAAGGGCCGTTATGTGACCCAGATATATTATGAGCTGACGGACGCAAACAAAGATCTGATAGAAAGCTGGATCGGTGCTGGCGAGGAAAATGTGATAAGAAAACCGTTCGCTTCTGTGTCAGAAGGATCGGCCTATACCATCACGGAGTACTGCAGGTATTCCGATGGAACGGTTCTTGTGACGGATCGGTTCACCAAAACATTCTGGTTTGATGAAAATGGAGAGATTAAAATTCCAACCAGAGAAATTGACCATGTAAATGAGACCTTATCTTATGCGGACGGAACCAAGATTACCGCGTTTATTCCAGATGCGGATAATCAGGAAAAGCAGGTGAAAAATCCTCTGCAGAAAGATGATCTGGTAATAACCAGACTGTCTGCGGATGGTGCCAGTGCATTAGCGCCGGATCAGGCAATTTTTGAAAGAATTCGAATGATCAATACGGATCACAAAACGGCAGATATGGTATTAACCGTGACTGTCGATGCAGATACAAGCATTATTGATCCGGGAACAGGAACTTTCGACGGAGAAAAACTGGTATTCCATTTTGAGAGCGTGGCGCCGGGTGAAGCTGCATACGCTGCTTTTACAACACAGGGAAGTGGTGAGGCATCTACGATTGAGGCGAAAGCAGAATATAACGGAATTGTAAGGGAAACCCAGAAGACAGTGCCGGTATTAACCTATGGAAAAGTAGTATTGTTCAACGAACTTACGGGATCTGGAAAGGAGCGGTATAAAGATCAGAAAACATCATTTAGGGTAAAACTTTATGACGCATCGACAGGAAGGGAACTTCCAGGGACCTATTCATACAGCGGCAGCAGGACCGGCATGATAAAGAGTGGCGATACCATCAGCCTCTCTGGTAATGAATATGTCAAGATCGATCCTGGTTACTATAAAAATGTGACCTATGAGATTGAAAAGATCGAGAATGGCCTGCACCATACGGAGAAAATGACATCCGGAAGTGTGGATGTAACTCACGGAAACGGAGCCAGATTTACCAGAAATATTGAGGATACGGCAAAACGCACGATATTTAAGCAGGGAGAAACCTATGTGCTTACGGAAGAAACCGTATTCGCAAATGGGGACAGCCTTCCGACAAATAAGATCAGTACAATTCTGGGCCAGTCTGTGAATGTTGAAGGCATTGCAGCCGCGGACCGGAAAACCAAAGTTATGATCTCAAAGACGGAAATTGGCGGTGGTAAAGAGCTTCCTGGCTGTGAAATGGAATTATACGATGAGGAAAATAATTTGATCCACAGATGGACCAGTTCTGATGTAGCGGAAAGCCTTGAAGAATTCCTGGAACCGGGAAAGACCTATAGACTGGTTGAAAAAAGCCCGGAACCTGGATATTCCTATGCGGAAGATATCACCTTTACCGTAAATGAGGACGGCACAGTGGACCGTGTGGTTATGGTGGATAAGCCTACTCACATCGTGTTATCTAAAAAGAAGATCACAAACAGTGAGGAACTCCCGGGAGCGCTGCTTCAGGTTGTGGATAAGGACGGAAACGTAGTAGAGGAGTGGATCTCTACGGACAAGCCTCATGAAATTGTTGCAAAACTGGTAGTGGACGAGAGTTATGTGCTGCGAGAGGTTCGGCCTGCAGACGGCTGGGCATATGCCGAAGATGTGCCGTTTAAGGTGAGTCATGACGGAACAGTTGATTATGTCAAGATGGAGGACAAGCCGACTCATGTTGTAATTTCCAAGCAGGAGATTACGGGAAGTAAAGAACTTCCGGGCTGTACGCTGCAGGTCATTGATAAGAATGGAAATGTGGTTGATGAGTGGTTTTCTACCGACCAGCCTCATGAAATTGAGGAGAAACTGATCGCAGACGAGGAATATACACTGCGGGAGGTTCGTCCGGCAGACGGTTGGGCCTATGCGGAAGATATTCCGTTTAAAGTAAGCCATGACGGAACGGTCGATCAGGTCAAAATGGAGGATAAGCCGACGCATGTGGTTGTATCCAAGAAGAAAATTACGGGAAAAGAAGAACTTCCGGGCTGTCATCTGGTGATAAAGGATAAGAATGGAAATGTGGTTGATGAATGGACCTCTTCAACGATACCACACGAAATCGTAGCAAAACTGATTGCCGGAGAAACTTATACACTTATTGAGATCCGGCCGGCAGATGGCTATTCGGTTGCGGAGAGCATTGAATTTACGGTATCCAAAGACGGCAGCGTCGATATGGTGGAAATGTTTGATGATGTAACCCATGTAGAATTTGGCAAGGTAAATCCAAATGGCACGCTTCTTAGTGGTGGCCAGATACAGATCAAAGATCTGGACGGAAATGTACTGGTTGATTTCGTGCCGGATGGTACGGTTTACCGGATTGACGGTGTACTGAAAGCCGGAGAGACCTATGTCATACACGAAGTATCAGCTCCTGGTGGATACCGGGTATCTGAGGATCAGGAGTTTATTATGCCATTGGGTCAGGAAACAAAAGAAATCCGATTTGTGAATTTTGCGATCAATGGCGGTGGTGGCGGAGGTGGCACCACTCCGGGGAAACGCCAGTTGTCCATTCGCAAGTACGATCCAGTAAACCAGATCGGCGTGGCCGGAGCAAAGCTTACTGTTTACAGTGCGGACGGAAGCCTGTATTTAAAAGGTATTACGGATGAGAGCGGATATCTGACATTTGCTATGCCGGCGGATGGAACCTATACATATCAGGAAACAGAGGCACCGGCTGGATATTACCTGAACCCGGCTGTACAGTACCTTTATATTAAGGATGGTAAAGTAACAAATCCAGAAAACCGGACCTTGTATGATTATCCAAATGTGGAGGTGATACTTGAAAAGAAAGATTCAGAAGACGGCACAGCAGTTCCGGATACACTGCTTCAGGTGACTGATCCGGCCGGCCAGGTGGTATTTCATGGCAGAACGGATGAAGCAGGAGCGTGCAAGGTTCCGGCCGGTAAGGCAGGAACTTACCGTATCGTGGAGATCGAACCGGCAAACGGATATGAGCGGTCCGAAGCACCATGGCAGTTCCTTGTTTCATATGACGGAACCATTGCTGGGGAAACAACGCTATATAATGAAAAGATTGATAAAAGGGTTGGTATCGGGCGGATCTATGCACATTATGAAAGTACGAATGGAAGCAGTGGATCCTATGGATTGGGTGTTCCAGACTGGCTGAAGCAACCGAAGGCAGGAGATACTACAGATTCATTCAAATGGTATGTACTGGCAACCATCTTTGCGATGGGCGCAGGGGGACTGGTGCTTATCGGACGAAGGAAAGGAAAGAAAAAAGATGATGAGGCGTAGATATTTTAGCGCCCTGATGTTTACGGCGGTACTGGTATTTGCCAGTCCCGCCGGGAAAACCATGGCGAGTCAGGTATCAGAAAACCAAACGCAGAGTATTGCAGAGAATGTGAATGTAGCGGTGCCTTCTGAGGCAGAAAAGCAGGTTAGCGGCGCAGATGATGCGATTACCACCGTGGAAGAAGTATTTGGAGAGCGGCCATATTACGGTTCAGGAGAGACGGATGGAAGTTATGTATATTATTCACAGGTCTTTCCAAAGGATGCGGATCAGGACCAATATCTGCCTGAGGAAGAGCATGTGGAAGGTGATGATACATACCGGTTAGTGGATTATGAGGTGAAGGAACAGTCTCTTTCAGGAAGGAAGAAGCATATCCGGGATACGTTACTACTGAAAGATTATGAGGGGATCGATGAGATTCCGGAAACCTATAAGGTAGAAATTGCAGATAATCCGTTTCAAACCGTAACGGAATATACGTTGCCGATCAAAGAGGCAGAGCGGGTAAATGAACGCTGGGAAGATTCCTTTACGTTTGATATTGTCGTAGAACATGCAGACTCAGGACTATTTCAGATTGGAAATGAGGTGATATCACTTAATCAGACTGTGGATCCGTTTGCTGGTAATGAAGGGCTTTTATTAGAGCTGATCGGGGTGCCGAATGACGCATACCAGATTGATCACACGGCCTGGGCCGGTGACATGTATGAGCAGAATGGGATCCTGTATCGGAATGCAGTCGCTTATGGGAAAAAGCTGGTTTATGATCTGGAAATTTCGTATGAAGATGTGATCACCCTGCCGGAAGAAGAGGGGTATCAGATCCGGGCGCGGTATGAACTGCTGCCGAAGGATGCTTCTGTTATGTCGGAAAGCACATCAAAATCATCGGGATCCAATCACTGGGATTGGCTTAAAAACCTATGGGAAGAGATGATAAAGTTTCTGAAAAAGATAGCAGAAACTGTAAAAAAGCATCCGTACATTACGGCGGTTGTATTTTTCCTATTGTTTATCGCAATCATATTATACCTTGCTGTCAGACGCAGAACAAAAGATGCCGAAGAGCCGGAGCATGTTTCAAGGCGGTGGCATCGCGGTCCGAAACGCGGCAGAAGAAGGTAGATCTAGCTGCGTGTGGTGTCACAGCCATACGCAGTTTTTTAAAAAGAAGAATTTAAGGAGGGTTGTGTTGAAGCAGAAAATCGGTTTTTTAGTATTGAAATCAGGTGGAAACGAAGAAGCGCGCTATTTATATCCAACAGTATTATATCATTTAGCGCTTCGCTCCAGGATCAAAAGAGAATTAGAAACAGGAAAAGTGCTGCGATGCTGCTGCAGAGAGGATGAGACGGAAGTGACAGTCAATGAAAATTTGGAACTTCAATTTTTACGCGGCAGACATGCAGCAGCATGCGTAGAATACGTTCGGCAGCTTGCTAAGTATTCAAAAGCCGCCGGTGTCATTCCGTTCATCTATGGGCGTGGATTTTCCATACCGGTTGCCTTTAAGTGCAAAAAAGGGGCCAGAAAGGAAGCAGGCATATACTCTGGAGAAGCGCTTGACCTGTGCAAGTGGAAGCGATTTGATCTAACAGCCCTAAACGCGATCATTGCCGCCAGAGCATTCGAAATGTGTGTGCAGACAGGGCAAATGACGGCGGATGCTGTGCTTTCCCAGATGGAGTATGAATATGGCTTATATCAGTATGAGGACCTAGATGGTGCGCCGATCTCGATCAATAGTTCACTTGTACTTACCCGTAGGGCAAAGATTGGAGAAACGGCATTCTTTTGTGGAAAGGTGCGTAAAATCAGCGATCAGTATGGTGCCAGGATATATTTAATCTGTGAAAATGATTATGGGAACTTTAATATTTCGCTTCCTCGCGTGAAGTGGGAGAAGCTTACTTCTGCTATGTGCCACAGCGATTGTGTGGTCTGCTGCATTACCGGGTTTGTTCGGGAGAAAGAAATCATTCCGTTTAAAAAGGGGCATTATGACAAAATCACGAAGACCTCAACTGCAGGAAAACAGGAGGCAAAACGTGTCCTTGAATTTGCAAGCTTCACTCTGTTTTATCTGAATGAATATGGTCTGATCAGTGGAAGTGAAGAGGAATTGGCAGCGGTGAGTGAACTGATGCGGCAGGGGAAGCATGTGATCAAGCCATATTACCCGGTACCAGGATGTGACAAAATTCCAAAGTATTATGTGTTTTAAGAATGCAGCAGGAAGGAAAATAAATGCACTACATCAAAGGATGCCCATGCCTGTTTAAGGTGGCGTGGATAGCAGATCATGCACTAAAAAATATCTATGTAATTCAGAAATGCGCTTCATGCGGATACACGAAGGAGCAGTGTGATTATGTGTTTGAAGAGTTAAAGAATATGAAAATAGTAGACACAAAGCCAAAAGTAGCCTACATTTCTGATTTATACCAGACATATGGGGAACTGTCATTTCATTGCGAAGAAGTGGATACAAACTTTCACTTTGAACCGGAATGTCAGGAAGTAGATTTTTGCAAAATATGTGAATTCTCGAAAGATTTTTGCAATTGTCAGCTTAACGCGGAACTGCAAGTGCTGCGCTATATGTTTCATAATCCGACTGTTTCAATGATACGGAAAAATGTATTTCACATGCAGGTTTGCATCATTTTAGAACAGATGGGGCACATAAGAGGGTATGTATTACCGGTTGGAGAACAATTATATAAAGCGTTCAAAGATGTCAGGAAGCGTACCTCTGCTTCATTCCTATATGACAAAGAAAAGCTGCTGGATCATATATTAAATGAAAATGGGGGAATACTGCCAGAGCAACATGCCTTTGCAGCCAGGAAAATTCTGCGGAATTTACTGGATGCCATTTTAATAGAGAATGAGGTATGTTCAGCAAAAAGGTATGAGGATTGTCTGAAAAAACTTCGTGCTGCACCTGCTTATCAGGGGCGTGAACGACAGCAATTCTTTGAAGATATCTGTATATATGATGAAATTCCCTATCTGTTTTTTACGTCAGTAGCGGTGGAATTTGGTCGGAAAGATGATAAACAGCTATGTCCTGAAGAAGCACAATCTGCTCATAAAAAGAAAATATTGGTTCCCACATACAGCGACAGGCCGACTTTATCACTGGAGGAACTGATGAGTCAGGCGAGTATGAGTGCAGGCTTTTTAGGGCATGAAGCGAAGAAAGAAGAGAAAACTTCGGGACCAAATTGCCCGGAAAATTCCAGTAAATCCGCTCCAGACGTTCAAAAAAATCATCATAAATTGCCGTTGGATTTGGTAAAAAATAATTCTCAGGCGCATTTGGAAATCCGAGAAAAGCAGACATTTCCAGGAGAAAAAGTTCCAATGAAATTACTGAAAACAGCAGAAACTATGCCAGAAAATGCGGAACATATGCTGGATTTTTTGCCAGATTCTGACCATACAAGTCAGGCATCAGAGAGCGGGACAGAAGCAGGATCGGATAAAAATACAGCGCAAATAGTGAAAATTCAAAAGGTTTCGGTGGTATTTATGACAGATGAAGGCGCGCTGATTGTGGAAGACGGGAATGTGATAGACATACACAGTGAAGACTTTTTGCCGTTTTGCGCCGTAGTATCTTTGGAAGAATGGCTGACCATGGATTATGCGAAGCGGGGAAGGCAGGAAGGGTTATTCATAACGGTTGCGTCACGAAGATGTGCCTATTTTCTGAACAAAAAGATGATTAAACCACTTGTGTTTGAGTATCTGCTTCATGTGATCCGGCGGCCAATTTATACATATTCGGTATACCTTGTGTGGCGTATCCTTTCCATGAACGGACTTGGATATATCCGGCCAAAGGTAAAAGTTTATTCGTTATCGGCTCTTTATAATGCTGTCCAGGGGACAGACCAGTTACAGCCAATGGCAGATATAGTGAAAGAAACTGCTCCCGATAACAGTAATGTGTATTCCGTGACAGCACTATATAAGCGCTATATCACAAGCAAAGAACCTCTGCTGTTATCGGAAGATATAAGAAAGCTGTACCGACATTATGTGAATGTAGAATATGCTTTTGGCACATCACGCGAATGTCAGAATGGAGATTTTTTGTGCCGAAAGACCTTCCTGTCATGCGAGTTTTCGCCATTTGATTTGGAAGAAAAGAAGAAGGATCAGACCTTTATGTGTTACGAAATTTCTCCGGATTTGATCCCACAAAATGCACTACAAGACATACTTCTGATAACAAGATATACCATTGTGCAGGCATTAACAGAACCGATTTTTATACGTTCTAATGCAAAGTTGGTGGCGCTGAATACAAGCAGTTTTTCGTTGATAGTTGATACCAGAAACCGTCATATCATTGATGAAATGGATCAGATATTAATGAGCCGGTATGCGCATTTGCTGTCTGAAAGTGGATGCAGGATGCCAGTGATAAAACGATACTGGATTTGAAAGATATAGGGCGGATTTTGTGCCATGTGCGTGGCATAACCCAGGTGTGAAACGCAGCGGCCCGTGCATGGCATAACTATGTTGTGCCATGTACAACAGAAGAAACTGTGCCATGCACATGGGGCTTATGCGGGCGGGAAAACCATATAAAATGCTGAAACAAAGGGTTTTTGATCATTGTAAAAGGATACATATAAAAGATATTTTTAGAGCCGAAAACTCAGAGGTCAGACACAATGAAATATGTATGAGAAAAAATTAAAAATAAATGAGAGTAGATGAGGTGGTACATGTTACATCTTCGAATGATTTACGATGAGATTTTAAAAAACAGTGTATTTGCAAGTTCCAGGCCCGGCCGGACAGATGCAAGGGTGATTTTAATTCTGGCTCTGCTTTTAAAATATAAGCGCCTCAGGCGGAAGATGATTCTATTCCTGATTCAGCATATTGATCCGTGCATTCAGGAAACTGGAAGTATGGGGCAGCGGACGGTCAAAACGTGCATTGAACGGGGCTGGATAAAAATGCAGGAACAAAGGGGAGCGCGGAAGAAAGGGCTGTATTCCATTACTCAGGCTGGAAAGAAGCATCTTTACGAATTGATAAACGAATATTTCCAAGGAGAAACCGTTCAAAACATGGTTTCGGTTCTGGATACGTATGCTGCAGGCAGGACAAATATGGAATTATCCCCGCATAAGGAAGCAGAGATCGCAGCGGCGCTGAAAATGGTACTCTCTAATTATAGAGAGAAATGGACGCAGCTGGAGTTTGAAGTTCCGTATTCAGTTGAAATGATGCGGGAGTATGGCGGCCAGGCGAAGAAGCGTGGAGATATCTTTGCAGATCTAAAATTGTCATACCGATGCACGGATCACTTAGAAGAACGTCCACTTTGTATAGAGATTGATATGGGAACAGAGCGGGTAAGTACGCATGGTGGATTACTTTTTAAATGCAATGCGTATGCACAGGTAAACCGCCGAATGCGGCAAATCTCCCTGCATCAGGCAATTAATGTGATGTTTGTTTTCAGCAATGATCCTGCGGATGATCTTCAGCAGACATATCTTTTAAAATTTGAATCCATAAAACGTTATCAACAGCCGCTGCTGCCATTTCTGTCCTTTATCTGCAGGCAACAGGATCCGGATGCTTCTGTAACTTTGAAAAAAATGGAACAGGCCCTGGTAAAGGTAAAAGAATGTGAGGCGTTTGGCTATGAAAAGAAACAGTTTTATCGAGATGCAGAATTCTTTTTGCATGTTTTAAAGGAGCAGTGCAGTAATCGGGAACAGGCCGGAGAGAAAGAAATCTTAGCTTGTATGGCAGAAATATCGGATTTCTGCAGAAATCATTTGGAAACATCCAGAACAGAATACAGCAGGCAGTATGCTCTGAAAAAGAGAATGGATCTGTTTGAACAGATCAGAAAGAATAATTCGTATGCGTTGGCGGGGCTGAGGAATGGAATGAGCCTCTCCTGCAATTCCCATCAGGATTTTGAAAAGGAAATTCCGTACTTATTCCCGGAGCTATACTTCCGGGATCAGTTTGGAGTCTTTCTTTATCATTTGGGTATTACCATGGAAAATGTAAAAGTTTCATCCGTGTATGCCCTTCCGCTGTTTGAAGAACAGGATGTTGAAGGAATTGGAACAGTTTACCGATGCGTATTTATGGTTGGTGAGCTTACGGTCCTGATTGAAAATTTGAGTTCTGATATGGGCGGCCTTATCCGGGCAAGAGATTATGTACGGCTTCCGCCGACCGCCAGAGAGAATACCATTATGATTATGCTGATGAATGACAGGGAGGAACTGGCTGACGGGAGCTATCTGAAAGAAGGGACTTTATATAACCAGTGGGGCAGTGAGGAGCACATCACGGATCAGGCAGCCATGGGAATGGCCTTACTTGCAAAAAAGGTGGCACCGGCAATGACAGCACTCGGTACCGGGTATGCTTTTGAGTCGGTTCCCTTTCTGATGAACTCTACACAGGATTATATCATGCTTCACTATTCAGAATTCCTTCAGGCACTTCAGAGACCGGTACGGCCCTGGATACGAATGGACCTGTATGTGAAGGAACAAAGCAAGGTGCAGTATATCCCATTCCTTATATACCGTACAGGAGAACATCAGGAAGGGGAAACATATAAAGTTCCATTCCATACAGAAAAGCGGTGCACGCCGATTGACTGGAGAGGATTATGCAATGATTAGAAAGACCGTTGTCCTATTGCTGATCCTGGCAGCAGGTATCTGTGTTTATCAGGGATCGTCTCCTTATATAGAGGCGCGCATGGAACAGGAGCATTTGAAACAGGCAGCATTTCCCGGAAATGAAGGAAACCTATCAGAAGAGGAGGGGCGTAAGGGGAATGGACCAACCAGGGAAGAAACGGTGCTTTATACTTCACCGATAGATTTTGAAGTCTTAAAGAGTATCAACCCGGATATTGTTGGCTGGATACAGATTCCTGGAACAGCGATCGATTATCCCATTTGCTGGCGGGCCGGTGATAACGAATACTATATGAAACATTCGGCAGAAGGTGAGAAGCGGGCATTTGGTGCCATTATGCTGGATGGTGCCAATTCCTCTGCTGCAGAGGAGCATCTGGTCGTTCTCTATGGCCATCATATGCGCAATGGGACGATGTTTAAAGATATCGTCAGGTATACGGATGCCGATTTTCTGAATGCCCATAAATCAATCTCTTTATTTTTCCCAGACAGGCAAGAGCGATACAGCGTGATCGGAACCATCGTTTGTTCAGCAAAAAATTTTGAACCATCGCAAATGGTGGAAAAGAAACTGCTTTTTAAAGAATGGTGCCGTAATTCATGGAAAGGATTGCCGGAAGAAGAAATTCAAAAGAAAATGCTTGCACTGGTGACTTGCAGTTATGGAAGCAGGGATGAAAGGACAATCTGCTTTGCGATGATCGAAAAATGAAGGACAGGAGGTGATGTTCCTGCGCGTTAGAGGTAGGAAACGGTTATGAAAAAACGGATATTCGGACGAATGATAAAAAAATTAAAGTGGCTTGTGATAATCAGTGTGGTGCTTGTTGCATTAGGAACGGTTGGAATTGGTATTGCATCGGTATACCACATGAAATATGCACTGAAGAGTCTGTTCAATATGGAGTTCAACACGGGAAATGATTCGTGGGCCTTTGGAGACATCTCATTCTATAATAAAATCGGGGAACGGGCGGTTGCGATAGCGAGGTCACGTTTGAACTGGTCTTACAGCCAGGCAAAGAGAACCTTGGAAGGATCCTGGGACTGTTCATCCATGGTTGCGCGCTGTTATCAGGAGGCTGGCTTTGACTTAAAAGCTATCATGGGAGCGCAGTGGTGCATGACAACGGTTGGGTGGAAGGATTTTGCGACTAGAAACAAACAGTTTATAGAGGAAGCGGATCTTCAGCCTGGAGATGTAATCTGGTATGGGAGACCATCTGGTAATCACATGATGATGTATGCGGGAAATGGGCAGGTAATCCATGCAAAAGGGGAAAAATACGGCACCGTATATGAACCATTGGCAAATACCGGCTACCGGTCGGCGAGACAGGTTTACTTTTTCCGGCCATATTTGAATTTGCTTGATGAAAGTACCGATGATTCCTCAGATGATGCTTATTTTGCAGATTCGTCCGGGTATGGACCTGATAATGGGATCGTCATGCAGGTGCCGGGAGGAACGGTTTGGACCGGCTGGACGGTATTTGAGTCTGGAAGGGAACGGTTTAACCTTGCCGGAAGCGATGGCGGATATGCATATGGCTGCTACCAGTTCGATATCGGGTATTCCCTGGTGGATTTTTTGAAATTTTGCGTATCCTATAATCAGGCACACTATGGAGCGTTCCAGCACTTCATAGAAATGTCTTCCATCGAAAGTGGTTACCGGAAGGAAACGGATACAAAGCCGAGCATGATAAACCCGCCGTTATATTCAAACCGTGCATCCCTGATCAATGCATGGCATGCCGCTTACATGAATTACCCAGATGAATTTGCCGGACTGCAGAGCCGGACCGCCTACGAAGCTTACTACCTGCCGGCGCAGCGCGGCATGCTATCCAATTATGGCATCAATATAAAAGAGTACAGCCCGGCCCTTCGGGGTACCATTTGGTCCCTGGCTATCCGAAATGGAGCAACCGTCAGTAAGGATAATACAAAGAATGGTTTACGATCCGCAACGAGTACATATTCTCCCGGGATTGATGAGCGGGAATGGCTTACCAAGATATATGAGGCAGAGGCGAGGAGGCACCCGTCCCAGAGAAACCGTTGGGGAACGGAGCAGTTGGCAGCCTGTTTTGCCTTTATGAATGGGGCCACACATCTGGGCGGCCTGGATGGAAACTATGACGGGGCATTTATTGGATCACTCAATACGAGCGCGGCAGCAGGTGGTGTTTCCAATGCCATGATGTTAAATGCCATTAAAAATGATGTGGTTTTGACGGAGAGCGATTATCGGATCCTGAAGATAGACCGGGATACGCTTCTGTACCTGCTGCAGAAAGCGTATGACTATGAGACCCAGTACATGCTGCAGCGTTCCATTACTGTATACGGATTACGGGAATACCAAATCGAACATGAAGATGAAGAGGGAAGCTGGTATGAAGATGCTGAGGAATATGTGAGTAAACAGATCCTAGTCAGCAATGAAGATACGGAGTGTATGCTCCGGCTGGACTGGCAGATGCTCTATATGTATTCCATTCTGGCATCCATGGGAAGAGAAGACCGCGGGGAGACCGAGGGAGTATGGGACTGGGAAATCACAGTAAAAGATGTGGATGTGGCATTTGATCAGATCGCGATGAAATATGATTATGCTTTCAATGTGATGACAGATGAAAAATCCGAATATGATTTTGCAACATGCCAGAGCCTACCGCATAAAACGGAAATTTACGGAGACCCGGACACAACCAGTGGAAGATATACCTGGTATTATCCAAACAGCCTGCTTCGCAGCGCCTCTTCCGGCTATTCTGACCTGGCATATACGTATTCTGGAGATGAGATAAACGGGATTACGGAAACGTACCAGAATGAACGCTATGAGGGGATACCGGCTGCACTGACACGGTATTATAATTTTGAGAGGTTTCATACGCTTGCAAAGTATATGCCAGGAGGTTACGAGGCTCTGAACCGCTATGAAGCGTACAATCAAAGGGCAATGACTGGGAATCCCATTATTTACAGTGGAAATTTTGATATGAGCATGGGTGAATGGAAATCAGTTTCTAAATAATAATTAGTCATGAGTAAACGGCAACAGTACCGGGATTGTAAACAAAAAATATAGAAAATTAGATATGATAATTTTAACAGGGCGCAGAATTTTGTTATATGATAATGTTTTGCGTCCTGGTTTCATTTACAGAAGAAACATTGTAAAGAGTACAGATATTATAGTGAATGGAAAACAAAAGTGTTTGGATAATGTATAAAATTTTAATGAGAAAAACTGGCTGTTTTATCTAAAATCAAAACAAAGATGGCTTTCAACCTCACCAAACGCTAGCTTGGCTGCTTATGCAGCGCGGGCGTGGTGGGATTCCAGCCTATTTGATAAACCGTGGAACCATCGGCAATACCGGGGAGATGTTTCTCATGCTGGGAATTATGCTCCCGGCGTTCCTGCTGGCTATGTATGAAAAGGCCAGCTTACCATTAGAAAAGATTGTGCGGAATATCATCCGGGCCACGTTTCTAAGGCCGAGGATCAGGGCCTATCGAACCGAAAACACTTATGCGCCATTTGCCGGTCCGGGCGTTGGAAAAGAGGATGTGATTGAAAAATACAAAGAAGAAAAACGGAGCCGCCGCCAAAGGTAAAGTCGACCCGGGAGACGATCCCATATCTGTCCATGCACCCAGACAGCGTGTGCAAGCTCCAGAGCCGGATCTATATCAAAACCGTGGGATATGAGGACATCAATTACTCCGTGGCATCCACTGAGAATTAACCTCGGACAGCTCGCACCATCTCATACGGGGGATAGCAGAAAAAAACCACCTCCCAAAGGAAGTGGTACTATTGTGAAACATCGGATTTTGCTTCTGTATTATCTGAAAGATCAGTAGTTTTGTATTCTGGCCTTGTTTGAGCTGATAAGCGATCCAATAGAATATCGGTGGTGTTAGAAGGAATATGTATTCGTTCTTTTTTCATCAGTGTTCGAGCTTTTTGATTTGTTTCATAATCGCGATCACCTTTTTCAAAAATGGAGCAACAAAGAAAATCACATTTTAATTCACCTTGCGCATTTGCCTTGATGATAAAAATGAAATTATCAACACTAAAATGGCTGGATATTAAATAATCTGCTTTAATGCCTGTGATGAAAGGATACATGCGTGGCATGTATGGGCACTGGATTTACTCGCACGATACCGCTCTGTATCTGCTGGGCTATTCAGACCGTACCACGGTGAAATATACGATGACCTTTCCAATGGGCTACAATGCTCCGTCCTTGATACAGGAAAACTTAATCATTAAGCGAGTTGTGCCGGAGAACTATGACTTCGGGCAAACTCAAATCGAATCCCCTCCGGCAATCCGATTCGTGTTTACGATTTGGAACGGACGCTGTGTGACATACTGCGCGGCAGCGGTAGCGATGTTCAGATTGTCGGAGAAGCTATGAAACGCTATGCAGCGTCCAAAGATAAGAACATTCACAAACTGATGCAGTACGCAGACCAGCTTCGCGTGAAGCCTAAGGTACTGCGGGAGGTAAAGCGATGAAAGAGAGCTATTTTACAAAGGCGTTCCGAAAAACGGCGCGTGAAAGGTTGCCGGAACGGGAAGCCGTGTTGAATTCCGCTTTTGAAAAGAGGTCGAGTGAGCTGCGCTCAGAGCACGCCAGAGCAGGCAAGAAAAGGCTGCGACACCTCGAAAGCCAGATCCTGCCGGCCATCGCAATCTATGAGACCTTCAGACTGTCATGCCGAAAAATGAAGCGCTTGATACTGTTCACGGCTATGTGGAAGAGCGGGCATATCGGCTGAAAAAGGTCTTTCTGCGTCTGATGCGCATCCCGGGACTGTATAAAAAGGTGCTAGGTATCTTTGCCGCGCAGGCGCCAAAGCTCTTCGGAATTTCGGCGGACTTCGAGGCAGATGCGGTCCGGACAACCGGCGGTGTGGCGCATCGATACCTACAGAGACACACGGGAGGCGCAGGTCATAGAGGAACTGTCCGGCAGCGAGACGGTGCAGTGCATCGCAGAGGAGATCGTCGGCCCGCTGCGTGCGCACGATGCCGCCTCCGGCATGGACTTGCTGGATACACCGGTCACCTTTATCAAATGCAACTGCAATATCAGCCTTACAGCCCGCACCCTGTATATCCACCGAACATCCCTGCCTATCGGCTGGAAAAGAGTGAATCGGTCACAGGAATGTCGCTCAAAGATCCGTAGGATCTGTTCCTACTGGGTATCTGCACGCGGATGTACATGAAATATTGAAATGGATGGGTCGAGGAAGGTCTGAACTTTTGCAGGAAGTGGCCTTGACAAAAGTATAAGTCTGAGTATAATATAACACTGTAATATAACAATGTTATGCGAGGGTGTCATGCAAAACAAGGAACAAACCACACAGGAGAAAATTTTGTATGCCGCCAAGGCAGAGTTTTTGGAAAAGGGCTTTCCGAAAGCCTCTCTTCGCACCATTGTGAAGGAGGCTGGCGTTACCACCGGGGCACTGTATGGCTATTACGGCAGCAAGGAAGCGCTTTTTGATGCGCTGGTAGAAGAGTGCTACACGCATTTTCTCTCCGCATATCGGAACGCACTGGATGATTTTGACCGGCTGCCGATCGAGCAGCAGCCGGAGCGCATGAGCACCGTCAGTCAGGCCTGTCTGGAGGAGCTTTTGCTCTATATGTTCAACCATAGGGAAGCGTTTCATCTGCTTCTTCTTTGTTCGGAGGGTACCCATTACAGCTCCATGAAGGAGGAGCTTGTCCAACTGGAGGTTAATGCCACCCACCGGTATTATCTTGTGCTGGAAAAGCTGGGTACGCCCGCTCCGCAGATCGACCCTCGGCTGGAGCATATTCTGGTCACAGGGCTGATGAACGCCTATTTTGAAATGATCATCCACGATATGCCGCTGGCCGATGCACAGCAGTATCTGCGTGAGCTTCACAGCTTTTACTCTGCCGGATGGCTAAAAATTATGGGGCAATAGCGCTCCATATTTTTTGAACAGAAGTTAGCGTTCTCTAACCATCGTTCTGCGTCCACGAATTAGATGAGCTTAACCACCCGGATATGGGAAGGCAATGCAAGCATCCTTCTGTATCATAGATCAAGTCTGAGCCAAGGAGGTATCATCTTGAAAAAGCAATCCAATTTATCCCGGCTGCTGGCTTATGCCGGGAGCTACAAAATCCTGACCTACCTTTCGTGGGTGTTGTCCGCCGCCGGTGCGCTGTTGGCGTTGGTACCGTTCTGGTACATCTGGCGCATCCTGGGGGAGGTCATCGAGGTCGCGCCGCAGTATGAAAACGCCGTCCATGTAACGCACTACGGCTGGATGGCAGTTGTGTTTGCTGTTGCCGCTGTGCTGGTGTATATTGCGGGATTGATGTGCTCGCACCTTGCTGCGTTCCGCATCGCTACGAATCTGCGCCTTGCCATGACAAAGCATATTGCCACGCTGCCACTGGGGGCGATTGAGCAGTTTGGCAGCGGCAAGCTGCGCCGTACCATCTCGGAAACTGCCGGAGCGACGGAAACCTATCTTGCACACCAGCTGCCGGACAAGGCTAAGGCAATGGCAACGATTGCGGGGCTTCTGGCACTGCTGCTGATCTTTGATTGGCGGCTGGGGCTTTTGAGTCTTGTACCTGTGGCGCTTGCCTTTGCGGTGATGTCGAGCATGACCGGTAAGAAATTGCAGGACAAAATGACCCAGTATCAGAATGCGCTGGCGGATATGTCCAACGAAGCGGTGGAATATGTGCGGGGTATTCCCGTGGTCAAGACCTTCGGACAGACAGTATTCTCTTTCAAGAAGTTCAAGGGAACGATTGACAATTACGAGCGCTGGGTCATTGCCTATACGAAACAGCTGCGCTGGCCCATGACCTTCTATACACTGGCAGTCAACAGCGTGTTTGTGTTCCTAATCGCAGGAGGCTTCCTGTTCTCTCACGGCGGAGCGGATGGCAGCGTGCTGCTGAATCTGCTCTTTTACATCATTATCACACCGGTCATCTCCGTGACAATGACCAAGCTGATGTTTATGAGCGAGAACGGAATGATTGTGCAGGATGCCATCACCCGCATTGATAGCGTACTGGAAAGTCCGTCGCTTTCTCAGCCGGAAGTACCGCAGCATCCCAGGGACAGTTCTGTAACGCTGGATCATGTCACCTTCAGCTACGACGGCACAAAGAATGCCTTGGAGGATGTTTCTCTCTCCATCGGTTCTGGTCAGACGGTGGCATTTGTCGGACCCTCCGGCGGCGGCAAATCCACGCTGGCGGCACTGATCGCCCGCTTCTTCGACCCGCAGAGCGGTAGCATTTCCATCGGCGGCATCAACGTAAAGAACATCGACAAAAATGAGCTGATGGACACCGTTTCCTTTGTGTTCCAGAACAGCCATCTCATCAAGGGCAGCATTCTTGACAATGTCCGCATGGGCAAGCCGGATGCCACGGACGAGGAAGTTCTGGCGGCGCTCCGTGCGGCACAGTGTATGGATATTATTGAGAAATTCCCGGACGGCGTGCATACAGTCATCGGTTCGCAGGGCATTTACCTCTCCGGCGGTGAGATGCAGCGGCTGGCCATCGCCCGCGCTATGCTGAAAAATGCGCCGGTGCTGATTCTGGACGAGGCCACCGCCTTTGCCGATCCGGACAATGAGACAAAGGTGCAGGCAGCCTTCAATGCGCTGGCAAAGGGACGCACTGTTATCATGATCGCCCACCGCCTTTCTACCGTCGTAAACGCCGACCATATTTATGTGCTCAAGGACGGTCATCTCGCGGAGGATGGTAGCTTTGTGGAGCTGTCTGAACGCACGGGCAGCCTGTTCGGAACCATGTGGCGGGACTATCAGCAGTCTGTTCGGTGGAAAGTTGCAAAGGAGGCTTGAGCGATGATCAAATATTTACAAAGACGCTACGCACTCTCCCATAAGGGTGCAGTGGACAACATCAAAGGCATTTTAAGCTGTGCGCTGCAAAATATCTCCTTCATGCTGCCGGTGGGGCTGCTGTACTTGCTGGTGGGCGAGATCATGAACGGTACACTGACAACAAAGCGTATTCCGTTTTATATGACCGGCTGCATTGCGGCAGCGCTGCTCATTGTGGTCTGCACCCGGTTGGAGTATGACAACACCTATCTCGTCACCTATGTGGAATCCGGTGTGCGCCGTGTGAACCTTGCGGAAAAGCTGCGGAAGATCCCGCTTTCCTTCTTCGGTAAGAAAGACCTTGCCGATCTGACCTCCTCCATCATGAACGACTGCGCCGTGCTGGAGCAAAGCCAGTCCCACTTCGTTGCGCCCCTGTACGGTGCGATCCTCTCCACCACAGTCATCGCCGTGTCGCTGCTGTTTTTCAACTGGCGTATGGCGTTGGCTGCCATCTGGCCGCTGCCTGTGGCGTTTGCCATTGTTGCGCTGGCCTCCGGCGTGCAAAAAAGGCTCTCCAGCAAAGCAATGGCGGCGAAGATCACCTGTGAGGACGGTATTCAGGAGTGCATGGAAACCATGCCAGACCTGCGTGCCAACAACGCAGAAGCCGGCTATCTTGCCGGACTGGAAAAGAAAATTCGTGCGGTGGAAGGACGACTCATCAAAAGCGAACTGGGAACGGCTGCCTTCGTAGTTTCTGCAGGACTTGTGCTGCGGCTGGGCATTGCCACCACTGCCCTTGCGGGCGCAGCTCTGCTGGTAAAGGGTGAACTGGATGTTCTGACCTTCTTTATGTTCCTGCTGGTGGTGTCCCGTCTGTATGACCCGCTGGAGGGGACGCTGCAAAACCTTGCCGCCATCATCGGTACAAACACAAACATCGAGCGTATGAATGAGATTCTGGATTGCCCTGTGCAGACCGGCAGCGAAGAACTAACCAATCAGGACTGCGACATTGTGTTCGAGCATGTGGGCTTTTCCTACCAGAGCGGCGAAACGGTGCTGAAGAACGTGTCCTTTATGGCGAAGCAGGGGCAGGTCACGGCGTTGGTCGGTCCATCCGGCGGCGGTAAGACTACCATTTCCCGTCTGGCGGCGCGGTTCTGGGACATTGATCGGGGCAGGATCACCGTGGGCGGCATGGATGTGTCGAAGATCGATCCGGAAAAGCTGATGAGCCTCTATTCCATCGTGTTTCAGGATGTAACGCTGTTTGATAACAGCATTCTGGAAAATATCCGCATTGGCCGAAAGGAGGCCACGGACGAAGAGGTGATCGCGGCGGCAAAGTTCGCCAATGTGGACAAATTCGCCGAAAAGCTCCCTGACGGTTGGAATACCAACATCGGTGAAAACGGCTGCGAGTTGTCCGGCGGCGAGCGGCAGCGCATTTCCATTGCCCGTGCCTTCCTGAAGGATGCGCCGATTATTCTGCTGGATGAAGCCACTGCCAGTCTGGACGTGGAGAACGAAACAGCCATTCAGGAGGCACTTTCCCGACTTATTAAGAACAAGACTGTCCTCATTATCGCCCACCGGATGCGCACTGTCTCCGGCGCGGACAAGATCGTGGTGCTCAAGGATGGTGCAGTAGCCGAGCAGGGTTCGCCCGCACAACTGCTGCAAGAAGGCGGTATCTTCGCCCACATGGTGCAGCTCCAGACCGAGAGCCAGAGCTGGACACTCGCAAAAGCATAAATCCATTTGCAAAACAGGGCAAGAGCGCATATTTTATCCATGTGCGCTCTTGCCCCATTTGTTTTCTCACGTTTGCGGCGTTACGAATCATAAATGTACTGTCGGAACGTTGCTAAGCAAAGCTACTACTTTGTATCTTGTATAGTTGAGGAAGAAATGCTTAACAAAGAAAATACCCTTGACAAATCTCATCTCAGCGCACCCTGCTGGAGAAATACGCAAAAGAAAAGGGCTTTGAAAATACCATCTTCCTTGCGGATGACGGCTACTCTGGCACGAACTTTGAGCGGCCCTCATGGAAAAAGATCGTGGAGATGATCGAAGCGGGACAGGTGGCGAACCTCATCGTGAAGGACGCCTCCCACTTGGGGCGTGAATACCTTCAGGTGGGCTACTACATGGAGATATTATTTACTCATGCGTTTGTCATGGGGCTATGCTATTACCTTATTACCCGCTGCTCTATTTGTACTTATATGAAGAAGATAGGCGCATCCGAGTTGATGCCGTTGTTTTGCGAGCTGGATGAGGTGACGATCACACTTCAGCATGGCCTATTGCACCAGAAACAGACGCTGGCGAACGGTAGCGAGTATTGCGACTATTTTATTACGGGAAATAAAGAATAGATTGAAATGGGGGTATCCGGACGCTTTGAGGGTGCTGGATATCCTCTTTCTATTTATCACATTGCCTATTGTAATAGTTCAGTCCATTTAAAATATCCGAATTTTGAAAGGCAAGCTGCCGGAGAATGAGTTCATATAAACTGATCGGAATATATTTTTCTTCCTCTGGATCTTTAAAAGTTCTGTTTTGGATAATACGCAGGACAGGGCTGTTATCCGGGATCTGCTTTTTGCATCGCTGGATCCAGGAAAGCACGGCCAGATCTCTGGCCTGAGTCAGTTTTCCGTCTTCATCTTCTAACCCATATAAGGTAAAAAAGAGAAACGTATCCGATTCTGCGAGGTAGTAGGGCCGATGCCGCAAAAGGAACAGGGCATATTGTGGTTCCAAATACCAGCGGATAAAATACGCCGCGGCATAATACAGGATACATATACCTAAAAAACTGGTTTTTAACTGCGGATAGTAGCGAAAAAAACCATAGTAAGCCATGAGGCAGGCGATGATATAGGGGATTGTCAGGTGGAAGCGTTTCATCATACGGTTCGCCCTAGCTGCTGCCCGCAGCTCCTGTTTGTTTTTCGAAAGAACACTGTAAAACACTGGGGCATCCGGCAGGGGATGACCGTGATCATTATTTAAAAGCATCATTTATTTCTCCAGAAGTTTGGAAAGTCGGTCCACCAATGATGACAGGGAGGGCTGGAGCGGACTTACCGGGTCTTCATATAGTGACAGGTAAGAATTATTATATTTCCAGACCTGGTCATAGTACGGCAGCGTTATAAGAACCGGAATGTGAAGAAGTTCCTCTATTTCCTGATCCGAGTACATTCGTTGTTCTTTCCTGATCTGATTTACGATCACATGCATGTGATCGTAACTGACCTGCTTTTGGGTCAGCAGTCGGCGAAAGCGCTGATTGTTTCTAATTGAGCATTCCGTATCATCTGTGATCAGCAGGGCCAGGTCCGACATTTCCATAAGTTTTGCGGAAGCATCCGTGGATGCCATATCGGTATCGATAAGAATCAGGTCAAAATAAGTCTTCAAAGAAGAAATGAGCTGTATGATTCGATTGAGAGGCAGATGGTATGCTCCTTTCACCTGTTTGGCGGATAAAAGATGGATATTCCGACCGGGGACAGGCGTAAGATAGGGTTCCAGATCCTGCCAGTACAGAGGGGAAAGATCCCCCGCATTGTGCTTAAACAGATATTCCATTGTACGTGTTGGAAGTATGCGGAAAAGTGTTTCCTGGGCAGGGCAGGAGAGGGCCATATCAACCAGACAGACGGAAACGTCTTTACTAAATGCAATCGCCAGTTCTTTGGTTAATGTGGAGGTTCCAACTCCCCCTTTGGCCGAAATAAGTGATACAACGGCATGGCTCATATATTTTTCTGAATTCATAAAACTCCCCTTTTGAAATCTTAAGGATATTATATCTCAGGAGAGTGGTTCTGTCTAATAGTAAACCCGCTTCGCTTACCATAAGGCAACTTGTGATAATTTTTTTAAGCGGTATAATGCTTTTGAGATGAAAGTGGTCGGTGCCATTTAGAAGGTGAAATGGAATGAAAATTATATGTAAAAAGGGCTGCAGCTTAAAAAGCGCATTGCAGATAATGTCAGAATATATTGAGAAGAAGGGGCTGGAGTATCCTTTCATAAGCGGGGATTTGGAGATAGAAATCTCTTTGAAAAATCAAAAAGGGGAAGAATACCCGGGCAATAATCAGACGGTGTACTTTGATGAAAAGGAACTCCCTTTTCGGAATTGTGTACCCACTGAAAACGAGCCTATAAACATGCATTC
>OKRR01000384.1_pt1 | contig 51373 bp, 43 predicted proteins | sample 1601211 | NCBI WGS metagenome assembly OKRR01 (sample SAMEA3541525, study PRJEB24748) | human gut metagenome | biome: human gut; feature: human-associated habitat; material: faeces | place: China | collected 2012
TTTTGAAAAAATTGTTCTTGACTTTTTTAAATTTTAACAATATAATGAGATAATAGAAAAGTTCGTGTTTATAGATATACACGAACTTTTTAAATCTTATGAATTTAAGAGGTTTTTAGACAAACAAAAATTTGTTTTACTAACTATTTTTATATAAACTTTTTATACAAAAAAAAGAAACTGATTTCTTTAATTCTAATCAGTTTCTTTTTTTATTATTTTAATTTTTCTATAAAATCTTCTACTAACTTTTCTTTCATCTCTTTATATTTTTTAGGAATAGGATATCCTTTTAATCTTATATTAGGTTTATTCTTTCCATGAAAATCACTACCAAATGTCAAAAGAAGATTATTTGCTTTTGCTCTCTCATAGAAGTAGTCTATCTGTTCTGGAGAATGATATGTGCTAAACACTTCAATTCCGTCTATCCTTTCTTTTATTATATCATCTACTACCTCTAGGCAATCTTTAAAATTATTTCCTGGATGAGCCAACACAGCTAATCCTCCACTATCTTTTATCAAAGTTATTATTTCACTCATATCTCTAAATTCAATAGGAACATAAGCAATTTTTCCTTGTGAAAAAAAATCCCAGTAAAAATGTACAAAAGGCATATCACTCTTTGCTCCATTATTAAAGTATTCTCTTAATAAGAAATTATTTCTATTTTGCTTCTCTGTAAGTACCACTTCACCTATTATCTCTCCAGTAACAATTTTTCCATTAGCTATTTCAAATATTTTTTCTTCATTTACTATTAAATTCGTATTTTCTTTTAATTTTTCTATTTTAGTTCTAGCTATTGCTATTTCTTTTTTGAATATTTCTTCCTCTATATCAATGAATTCTTTTCTTTTATAATCTATTCCATATCCAAGCATATGAAGATTTATTCCTTTATATACACAATCTATCTCTACTCCACTTATTATTCTAATTCCTGCTTCTTCCCCATGCTTTATCATTTCATCTACTCCTTTTACAGAGTTATGATCTGTTAAAGCCATTATATCCATTCCTTCTTTTTTTCCTATTTTAATTATATCTTCTGGTGAAAGCTCTCCGTCATCACTGTATAAAGAATGCATATGTAAATCTATATTTTTTCCCATACCCTATCCCCCTTATTTTTATTACATATATTCTATCAAAAAAAATCAAACCATTCTTCTTTTTTATTAGAATATATTAAATTTTTTCATTTTCAAATATATTTTATATAGTAAAAAAGAGTGATTTTTATTCTCACTCTCTTTATTGTTTATTATTCTTTTACAAGCACTTTTTCTATTTCTCCTACATACATCACATGATAATCTTTATCTGGATAACACTCTTTATCAGAATCTTTATCTATAAAAAACTGTTCTTCTAAAGGTTGAGCATAAAGTTTTCTGCATATAATAACTGTTTCAGCTTCTTTAAATATAGGAGCTCCATTTTCATGCTCCACTGTAAGTTTAGCTTTTTCTATCTTGTTTTCATCTTTCCCAGAAACTGTTCCTAAATAGCTTAATTGTTTTCTATAACTTTCATCAAAGAAAGTAAGTGAAAACTTTTCAGCTTCATCTACAAATCCTTTGGTAAAACGTTGAGGACGAATAAAAATAAAAGCTACATTCTTTCTCCAAAGAACCCCAAGTCCTCCCCATGAAGCCGTCATAGTATTTACTTCTCCACTTTTTTTCTCAGCAGTTACAAGCATCCATTTTTTCCCTATCATCTCAAAAGTATTTTCATTTATTTCTCCAACTTTAATTTCTTTAAAATTTTTCATATGGTACCTCCTGCTCTTTATTTTTTGCATTTTCCTCATATTTGAATTATAATATAGATATTGAATAAAGTACAGAATTTTCAAGAATATCCATCATAAGGAGAGATTATGAATAAAATACATTATTTAAAAGGAGATGCTGTATATCCTCAAGCAAGAGGAAATATCATCATCACTCATATATGTAATGATATAGGAGTATGGGGGAGAGGGTTTGTTGTAGCTCTTTCTGCCAGATGGATGGCTCCTGAAATTGAATATCTCATATGGCGTAAAGAGGGAAATAACTTTTCTCTTGGTAATGTCCAATTTGTTAAAGTTACCTCTACTACAAGTGTTGCTAATATGATAGCACAGCATGATATTATTCCAAAAAATGGAGTGCCTCCTATTAGATATGAAGCCCTTGAGATATGTTTAGAAAAAATAGCTCAAAGAGCTGTTGAATTAGAAGCTTCTATACATATGCCCAGAATAGGCTGTGGATTTGCAGGAGGAAGTTGGAAAATTATTGAAGATATTATTTTTAAGACACTTATTTCTAAAAATATTGAAGTCTATGTATATGACTTATAGAAGAAAGGGGGAGTTATGGAAATATCCCTGTTAGATATAAAAGAGCATGTAAAAAAATATGCCAGTGCTATATCAGGTCTTATAAATGTTGATGTTGGTATAGTTGATAAAAATATGGTAAGAGTTACTGGAACAGGTCTTTATAAAAATATTGAAGGAGTATATGCCTTGGGGAGCGTGTATAAAAACTCCCTAGAAACTGGAAAAACCAATATAATTGAAAATCCAAGACAGCATGACTTATGCACTGAATGTTTAGATAAAAATAAATGCAGAGAAAAACTTGAGATAGCTACTCCTATTTATTGTCGTGACGAGATAGTAGGTGTCATTGGACTCGTTTGCTTCAATGATGAGCAGAAAAAAAAGATACTTTCTGATATTGATTCATATTTAAACTTTACAAAACAAATAGCTGAATTTATAGGAATAAAATTCTATGAATATCAGGAAAATCTTATGCAAAAAGATAGAGAATCTACTTTAAATACAATTATTGATAATATTAGTAAAGGTGTCATAATCAGTGACTGCAACAATGTTATTATTAAAATAAACAATATTGCCTCAGCAAAATTAAAACTTAAATCTGATGTTTTAGGAAAAACTATGAAACTTGTCAGTCAAAATGATTATCTTATGAATGAAGAAGTTTTCAATATGGTTATAGAAAATGAAGAATACAATGTTGCTGGAAAAATTATCCCTTTAAAATCTTTTAATAAAACAAGAAGCAATGCTTTCGTTTTTGAAGATGTAAAAAAAATCAGCAGAAATATTCTTGAAATGACAAGCAGTGACAATATGATTACTCTAGAAAATATTCATGGAACTTCAATTGCCACTCAATCTCTCAAAGAAAATATTCAAAAAATAGCTAATACAAATTCTACTGTCCTTATCACAGGAGAAAGTGGAACTGGTAAAGAGCTGGTAGCTCGTTCTCTCCATTCCCATGGAAACAGAAGGAATAAACCTTTTGTTGTAATAAATTGTTCTGCTATTCCAGATACCCTCTTAGAAAGTGAACTTTTCGGATATGTAAAAGGAGCTTTTACTGGAGCTAATCAAAATGGACGTATGGGAAAATTTGAACTTGCCAATACAGGAGTCATCTTCCTTGATGAAATAGGAGATATGCCTCTTTATCTTCAAGCTAAAATATTGAGAGTAATCCAAGAAAAAAAAATAGAACGTATTGGTTCTAATAAAAGTATTGATCTAGATATAAAAATAATTGCTGCTACCAATGTAGACCTTGAAAAAAAGATAATGGAGCAGAAGTTCAGAGGAGATCTGTATTACAGATTAAATGTTATCCCTATAAAACTTCTCCCTTTGAGAGAGAGAAAAGAGGATATTATTCCTATTATCAACAGCTTGATAGACAAATATAACAGACTTTCTGATAAATATGTTCATTCTATAGATGAAGATGTAAAAAAAGCTCTTATCAACTATGAATGGCCTGGAAATGTGAGAGAACTGGAAAATGTCATGGAACTTATGATAAATATGAGTGGAAGCAATGGTATAATTTCTTTAGATCTTCTCCCTGAAAATATTCTTCATCATTCTGACATTGATAATTCTTCTGCTATAGATGAATTACTGTTTAATGATAAATCAGAACTGGAAGATTTTGAAAAAATAGAAAAAGTCTATATAGAAAAATCCTTAAAAAAATATGGCAATGATACTGAAAATAAAAAATATATAGCTGACAAGATGAATATTGGTCTTACTACTCTATATAGAAAAATGAAAAAATATGATATAAAATAACTGGAGGAATCTATGAAGAATCTAAATCTTCTAATAAAACCTGCTTCAAGCAGCTGCAATCTTAGGTGCAGATACTGCTTCTACCATGATGTAGCAGATAACAGGAAGATACCTAATTATGGAATAATGAGTGATTCCACTCTTGAAAATATGGTTAAAAATGCTTTTCAGACTGCAGAAAATTCTATTAATTTCGCTTTTCAAGGTGGAGAACCTACTTGTGCAGGTATTGAATTTTTCAATAAGTTTCATAATTTTGTTGAAAAATATAATATTAACAATATAATGGTAAATTTTTCTCTTCAAACAAATGGTACTTTGATAAATAAAGACTGGATTACACTATTTAAAAAATATAATTATCTTGTTGGCTTATCAATTGATGGAAACAGAGAAATTCATGATAAATTCAGACTTGATATTCAAGGAAATGGAACTTTCAGAAAAGTATTGAAAACTGCCAAAGATTTTTCAAAAGCAGGGGTTGAATTTAATGTTTTATGTGTAGTAAATAAAGTTGCTGCTGAAAATGGAAGGCTTATTTATAATTTTTTTAAAAACAACGGATTTAGATATTTTCAATTCATTCCATGTCTAGACAGCTTCGAAGGAGGAGAAGAGGACTTTTCCTTGACTGCTGATGACTATGGAAAATTTCTTAATGATACTTTTGATGAATGGTACAAAGATATTCTTTCTGGAAAAAAAATAAGTATAAGATATTTTGATAATCTTATCAGAATGGTTCTTGGACAGGAACCAGAAGCCTGTGACATGGTAGGACACTGTAATTTAAATGGTATCATAGAAGCAGATGGAAGTATGTATCCCTGTGATTTTTATGTTTTAGACGAATATAGGCTTGGAAATATAAATGATACTTCTATTGAAGAGTTATTCAAAAGTAATGTTGAAAAAGAATTTTTACAAACTTCTATAAACACAAATGATAAATGTAAATTATGCAGATATTTGAAATTATGCCGAAGTGGATGCAGAAGACATAAACAAATAAATGAACAGGGAATTTTAGAAAATAGATTTTGCTCCAGTTATATGAGCTTTTTCGAAAAAAATAGTTCAAAGCTTGTTAAAATAGCTGAATTTCTTTTAAAAAACCAATAGAAAACAAGAGGATAATTTAATTTTTTATTATTATCCTCTTGTTCTTTTTTTCAATTCATATTAAAAAAATTTACTAATCTATTATAAAAATTTCAGAGTTTTTATTTGGTTTTTCTATTTTCGTTTACTCCACTTGCTATTTCTTCATATATACTTAATAATGTTTCTTTTTCTCCAACATTTCCTGGAAAAACTATATATGGTAGATCTGGGTATTTACTTTCTTTTCCTGAAAGCCACACTGGAATACCAGGAGCTAATTGCCCCAATACTTTTGCTTTTCTTATTCCTAAGCCTTTTGTAGCAGTATCACTTGATGTTATTCCTCCCTTAGCTATAATAAAAGCAGGTCTTATTTTTATATTTTTTATTATAGCTATCAGTCCATCAGATATTTTAGTTGCTATTTTTAATTGTTCATCCTCAGTTCCATTTGGAATATCTAATCTTTTTCTTTTTGTATAAATAACAATGTCTTTTCCTTGAGAAATTATTTCTTCTGCCTTTTTTGTAACTCTTTCTATTTCTTTTTCAAATTTTTTATTATCTAATACCAGATGTTGATTAAACTCCAACTGTATTATTGAACTTTTTTTTAATTCTTCCAATTGTTCTGTTGTCTTAGTTACATGAGAACCTATTATTATTATTCCACCACTTCTAGTTTTTAAATTCAAAATATCATCTCTAGTAAGCAATTCTTTTTCTTTACAAGCAGACAATACTTTTACTAACGAAGCTGCTCCTCTAATAATATATTCTTTCCCAAAATATATTGCTCTCAAAAAACATATTGCAAATATTTTTAAATCATAATAATTTACAGAATCTACAATTACTTTATTAAAAGTAGAAACATTTAAAAGTTTCTTAGTTATTTTATCAATTTTCATCTCTCTAATATCTTCAAGTTTTATTTTTACAGCTTTTTTCTCTTGAAATTTTCCTTTTGATTTCTCTTCACACCATTTTGCTAAATCAGAATTTTTATACAAAAAACTCTTATCTTTTGCAAATTCAGTTTCCCCTACAGGTATTAACTCTTCATTATTTAGTATATAATGAACCCCATCTATTGTTACTCTTTTTCCTTCAAAAAAAAACGGACATATTATTTCTCCATCTATTTTTCTATTAAGCTTATCTTCATATTCAGCTTTTAATATTTCTGTTTCTATAGGATAGTGCCCCCTTAAAGTAGAATCTCCTCGACTATATATAAAAAAATTCTTTTCTTCACTCATTTCTATAATGGAGTCCATTATCTCTTTATGAACTGTTATTGTTTTTTCTTCAGAAAAACTTCTGGAATTAGTTAAAATAAAAAATAACCTATTATTTTCATTTATAGCTTCACTTATTGTTTCTTTCTCCCAGTCACAATAAACCATAATATCATTTACTGTTTGGGTTCCAGTAGGATCATCATCTAAAACTATTATTTTTTTATCTAATTTTTTCAATTCTATTTTTAATAATTTCTCAATTTCATTTTTTTGATCTTTGGTATATTCAAAGTTTAATATTTCTTTCATGTTACCACTCCTTACTATTCTTTAGCTTTCAATTCACTTTTTATTGACAATACAACCATCATCAATGCTGCCAATAAAAATAATGCTGCTATAGGAGATTTCATAATCGGCATAAAAGATCCTTCTGTTCTCATAAGTGATCGACGTATGTTCTCTTCTAACAATGGTGAAAGAATAAATCCTACTACTAGGGGGGCTAATGGAAATTTAAAATATTTCATTATAAAGCCTACTATTCCAAAAGCTATCATAACTGTTATGTCAAATACTCTATTATTAGCTGAAAATGCTCCTACATAGCAAAATGCTATTACTATTGGCAAAAGAAAAGCTGTAGGTACTTTCAATATTTTGGTAAATATTGGAAGTCCTAATTTTTCCAGTATTAGCATACATACATTTGCAAAAATAAAAGCTGCAAATAAGGCATATAAAAGTTCTCCATTTGTTTCAAAAAGCAGTGGTCCTGGTGTCAGTCCATGAATCTGAAATCCTGCTAAAATCATAGAAGTTGCATTATCACCAGGAATTCCAAGAGTCAAAAGTATTATTAATGCTCCCCCTATTGTTGCATTATTTGCAGTTTCAGAAGCTATAAGTCCATCTATAAACCCTGTTCCAAATTTTTCAGGAGTTTTTGATCTTTTTTTACAATATGTATATGCCATTAAATTTGAAGCATTTCCTCCTATTCCTGGAAGTATTCCTATTACAAGACCAATTATAGAAGCTGGAATAAAATTTTTCATCTGTCCCAAAACTTCTTTAAATGAAATTCCAAATCCTTTTGTTGGAGTAACTATTGGTTGTTCCAGTCCTTTAGATTTTACAGTTGATTCTTCAATTATTTGAGAAACTGCAAATACTCCTATTAATAGAGGAATTAGATTAAATCCTGCTGCAAGGTTATCTATTCCAAAAGTATATCTTGTATATGAGCTCAAAGTATCTATTCCAACAAAAGATAAAGAAATTCCAAACAGACATGAAATTAATCCTTTTACAATATTACTAGAAGATAATCCTGAAACTGTTGTCAATGCAAAAAGAATAACAGCAAAATATTCATATGGTCCAAATTTCAATGCAAATCCTGCTATTACAGGTCCAAGAAATGTAAGAATTATTGCTCCAAAAATTCCACCTAAAAAGCTGAATAAGATTGCAATTCCTAGTGCTTTTCCTCCTTCTCCACGTTTTGTCATAGGATAACCATCAAAACAAGTAGCAATAGAAGATGGTGTTCCTGGAATTCCAAGAAGAATAGCTGAAATCAATCCTCCTGAAAGTCCTCCTACATATATAGCTATTAAAAATGAAATTCCATTTATAGGCTGCATTCCAAATGTTATTGGTAAAAATAAGGCCAAAGCTGTAAAAGCTGATAGCCCTGGAATAGCACCAAAAATTATTCCTACAAAAACTCCTCCTGCTATCAAAAATAAAGTTGTAAAACTAAATATATCAATAAAACCATTTAATAATTCCATTCTACCTCCTTATCCTAATATTCCTGCTGGTAAAAATATTGAAAATACATTATAAAATAAAAGATATAAAAATATTGGTGTAATAATTGCTACAAATCCTGTTATTACCAAATATTTTTTATTTCTTAAATATTCCTTTGGTAAAAGTAATAATATTTGTATAAATAAATAGAAAATAGTCAAAATTACAAAGCCTACTATTTCCAACAATATTGCATACATAAGTAATATAATCAAAGTCATAATCATTGATAATTTATTTTCAAAAATTTTTCCTGATTTTTCCTCACTTTTAAACGAAGCCACTATTAATATAAAAGATAAAATTCCCATAATAATAGAAACAAGTTGTGGAAAAAATCTTGGTCCCATTATATCCCCAACTGTTACATTTATCTTTAAAGATTGAGTATATATTATTATAGAAAACAGTAGAAAAAATATTCCTGCTCCTAAGTCTTTATAATTCATCTTTTTTTCCATGTATGTCTCCTTTATAAATATTGCTAAGAGAAAATTCTCTTAGCAATATTATTTATAGCTTATTTTTGTAAAAATTCATCTTTATATTTTTCTATATTCTCTTTATAAAATTTATTAGCAAAATTCTGTGCATCTTTCTTCCCAATAAATTTTACTGTTAAAAAATTCTCTTCCATAGTCTTTATATACTCTGGGTCCTTAGTCACTTTTTCTAAAGCATTTGCTAAGATATTTACAATTTCATCTGGAGTATCTGGATGAACCCCTAACCAGAAAAATTTACTACAATCAATATCTTTAAGTCCATATTCTGAAGCTAGTGGAACATTTGGTAATAATGGATTTTTCTCTGAACCTAACAAAACCAATGCTTGAAATTTACCTTTTTCAAAATAATCTTTCGCTAATCCATATGTCAATACTGCTGAATCTGTCTGCCTTCCTAATAATGCAGTTAGTTTAGCTGCATTATTCCCTACATCCATAGGTTTAAATTTAGCATCCCACTCCTTATTCATTGCTATTCCATATATTTGATTAGCTGCTCCTATTTTCATTCCATACTCTATTTTATTGGGATTTAATTTTGTTTTTTCAACTAAATCTTTTATATTTTTATATCCTGAAGCAGAATTAGTAACTAATACAGTACAATTATCAAATAAAGGAATTCCAACTGTTTTAAATGAATCAAGTGTTATATCTGTTGTTCCCATTAAACTCGGAATATATAAGTCTAACCCATTAATAACCATTGTATATCCATCTGGTTTTGAACTAAGTACTTGCTGCATTCCTATCATTGTAGCTCCACCATCTACATTTGTAACAACTACAGGTTTTCCCAAATATTTTTGCAAATATTTTGCTAAAACTCTAGTATTATAATCTGTATCTCCTCCAGCTTTTAAAGGAACTATAATTTGAATAGGCTTTTTAGGAAAATCTGTTGCTGCTTCTATTTTTTCTGTATTTCCTATTAATCCAATAACTGCCAAAGTCCCTGCCATTAATAATCCTAACTTTTTCTTAAGACTTGTCATTTTTCTCACCTAACTCCTTTTTTATTTTCTGTAGCTTTCCTTAAATTTATTTACATTTTCCAAAGCTAATTTTCCAAGGGAAGTACTATCTGACATCATTACTACCATATCATATCCTTTGTCATACAATTTTTTTGCTCCTTCAAAATCCCCTGCAACAGTTCCTATAAATTTATTTGTTTTAGCAACAACATCTTCTATCCTTTTCACTGCTGCCTTCACTTCATCTGCTTGTGGATTACAAAAATATCCCATTGAAGTTGCCAGATCCATTGGTCCTACAAATACTCCATCTACACCTTCAACTTCTACTATTTCTTCTATATTTTTTACTCCTTCAGCACTTTCAATCTGGATAAATATCAATATTTCCTCATTCGCTTTTTTTAAATAATTCATACTATTCATTCCAAAGTTTCCAGCTCTTGGACTTGGAGCAATTCCTCTCACTCCTTCAGTTGGATATTTACATGCTTTAACAGCATTTTCTGCATCCTCCTTACTCCCAATATACGGAACAATTACCCCATGTACTCCTGCATCTAATATTTTTTTAATTTGAACAAAATCATTCCAAGGAGTTCTTACAATAGGAGTTACTCCATATTTTGATACAGCCTGTAATTGTTGTATTAGTGTCATTATATCTCCTGGTCCATGTTCCATATCTATTGAAAGTATATCAAATCCTGATTTTGCCATTATTTCTGCAGTAATATTACTTCCAGTTTGTAACCATCCAGCTGAAACCTTTTCTCCATTTTTCAACTTTCTTTTTGCTAAATTCAAAAATTCTTCATCCATTTCCAACATATCATTCACCTCTATTTTGAAATTTTTCATATAATAATCAAACAATTTCTTCTTTTTAAATACATTTATTATATTTAAATATTATCACTTTCACTTTAGATGAACAATCCTAAAAATTAACTAATTTGTATAAAATATTGACTTTTAAAAAAATCTCTTAATCATTATTAATCTATTTGTAATGATTAAGAGAGCTTTTATTTTATCTTTTTTTATTTTATCTTTTTTTATTTTATCTTTTTTTATTTCCTTTTTGATATCTATAATCAAATTTCCCATGCTCTAAAGTATCTAATATTATTTCTTGAAGTTCACTTTTTTTAAAATCTTTAGGAGTTATTCCAACTACCTGTTTAAATACTTTTGAAAAATATTGAGAACTGGAAAAGTTTAAAATTTCACTTACCAATTCAATAGAGTTTTCCATATTCTTTAATAACTTCATTGCTTCCACTATTTTTATATAATTCAAATACTGTATTATGGTCCAATCAATATTCTTTTTAAAACATCTACATAGGTATTCTTTGCTATAATTTAAATCCTTTTCTAATTCATTTAATGATATTCCCATTTTATAATTCTTTTCAATATAATCTATTACTTTTAAGGTTATTTCATCTGAATTTTCTCTCTTTAATTTAATATGCCTTTTTAATTTTTTTAGTTTCTCTTCTTTTTTTTCTTTTTCATTTTTAGGTTTTAACTCTCTTAGTACAAGACTAAGGACTAATTCCATTTCTAAAGAAACAATTTTCTCTGTATACTCAGATTCATCTTTCCAATATAATTTTATGTCATGAAATAAATCTACTATTTTATCATTTCTTATATTTATATTTTCAGGAAGCTCATTTAACATACTTATTATTTCTTCATTCTCAGTATCAAATTTTATATCTATAAAATTTATACTTTTTCCTTTTATCATATTTATTTCATGTAATATATTTCTATTAATAAAAATAAGTTCATTATCTCTCAACTTTATTTTTTTATTTCCTACACTTATATACTCTTTTTCATTTCCAGAAATAATAAAAAATATCTGGTAATACTCATGAGAGTGGCTTCTAAATCCCCATCCCTTTTTATATTCTAAAAGCATAATCCAAAGTAATTTTATCCTTTCCATACTTCTCCTCTTCTGCTTCCAATATCTCAAATAACTATCTCAACCAAATTCTTCTATAATTTATTATACTATTTTTTCATATATTTTTCTTAATACTTTTAAAATTCTCAATATTTTCTCTATATCAAATATATTTTTTCTGATATACTAATAATATTGATATTAAAAATAAAAAAATTTTATATATAAAGGAGAATTTAATTTTTATGAGTATCTTAGATGTAAGCAATGTCAGCCATGGATTTGGATCAAGAAAAATCCTTGAAGATGCCTCTTTTCGTCTTCTAAAGGGAGAACACATTGGATTGGTGGGAGCCAATGGAGAAGGGAAAACCACTTTTTTAAATATAATCACTGGAAAACTTCTTCCTGATGAGGGAAAAATAACTTGGTGTAACCATATTACAACTGGATATCTTGATCAATACAACACCCTCGAAAAAGGTAAAACTATCCGTGATATTCTTCGTTCAGCTTTTTCTCATATGTATGAATTAGAAAAGGAAATGATAGCTGCCTATGATAAAATGACTGACTGTACTCCAGAAGAAATGGAAGTCCTTATAGAAGATGCAGGAGAAATTCAAAGTATATTGGAAAGTGGTGATTTTTATTCACTAGACTCTAAAATAGAAGAATATGCAAGCGGTCTTGGACTTGTTGATATTGGTCTTGACCGTGATGTTTCTGAGTTGTCTGGTGGACAGAGGGCAAAAATACTTCTTGCTAAAGTTCTTTTAGAAAATCCAATGATATTAATTCTAGATGAACCTACCAATTTCCTTGATGAAAATCATATTATCTGGTTGAAGAATTTTCTTCAAAACTATGAAAATGCCTTTATTCTTGTTTCTCATGATATCCCATTTTTAAATGATGTTGTAAATGTAATATATCATGTTGAAAATGCTATACTAACTCGTTATTCTGGAGATTATTATCAATTTAGAGAAATGTATGAATTGAAAAAAAGACAGATAGAACAAGCATTTAAAAAACAGCAGAAAGAAATAGCTCATCTTAAAGATTTTATTGCGAGAAATAAAGCTAGGGTAGCTACTACAAATCTAGCAAAAGATCGTCAAAAAAAATTGGATAAAATGGATATAATTGAAATAGCTAAAGAAAAGATAAAACCTTCATTTGAATTTTTATCTGCCCGTACTCCAAGTCGTGAAGTTATTACTGCTGTAAATCTTGTAATAGGTTATGATGAACCTTTGACAAAACCTTTAAATTTCACAGTAGAACGTAACCAAAAAATAGCTATAAAAGGAGTCAATGGACTGGGAAAATCTACTCTTTTAAAAACACTTCTTGGTATTATAAAACCAGTATCAGGAGAAATTGAACATGGACAATTCCTTGAAATAGGCTACTTTGAACAAGAGGAAAAATCTACTAATGTTACTGCTTTGGATGAAATATGGAATGAATATCCAAGTATGACAAATAGAGAAGTAAGAGCAGCTCTTGCCAGATGTGGATTGACTACCGATCATATTACAAGTCAGATGCAGGTACTTTCTGGAGGAGAAAATGCTAAAGTACGTATATGTAAGCTTATGCTTAGAAACATAAATTTATTAGTAATGGACGAACCTACTAATCACTTGGATATAGATGCTAAAGAAGAATTAAAAAAAGCTATAAAAGAATTTAAAGGAACCGTACTTTTAGTAAGTCATGAACCTGATTTTTATATGGATGTAGTTACTGATGTATGGAATGTAGAAGAGTGGACAACTAAGATAGTGTAAAACAAAAGTGAGCAAGGACCTTGAAGGTTCTTGCTCACTTCACTATATTTTTTATTGTTCTAGTAAACGAATTCTTGCAATAACTGGTACATGATCACTTACTGCTGCCCAATTTATTCCATTCCAATTTTTATTTTTATTTGGAATTATTACCTCTTCCACAGCCCATTTTTGTCCTTTATAAGTTAAAATATGGTCAATAGCAATAGCTGGATTAATAGCTGGCCAAGTACGATTATCTGCCTCTTTATCTAAAACACTATCCCAATAACGATATAATTCATTCATTACTGGTGTTCCATCTACTTCATTAAAATCTCCAGCAAGTATTTTTATTCTTGATTCTATACTTGGAAAATCTGTTTTAATACTAGCAATAGTTACATTGTTAATTTCTCTAATCTGTTTTATTCTTACTGATGGATCTTCTTTATAATCTAAATGAACAGCCATAAATAATACTGGTTCTGGAAAATTAGGTATTTCTACTTCAGCAACTATCAACACATGTTGACGTCCATCTCCTGGAACTGGCAGTAAAAAGTTTTGTGATTTTTTTACTGGATATTTAGATAATAGTGCTGGTCCGAATTCTCCACCTTCAAAATCTATAGCTTTTCCAAATACTGGATACATTTTAGATTCTTTTGCTATAATAGCCAGTTGGTCTTTGTGTCCACTACGTTCCGTATTTACATCTACTTCTGCCAAGGCAACAAAATCAGCTTTCATTGTTTTTATTGCTTTTCCTATTTCTTCTGGGGAAGATACACGAGAAGCTGCAATATTATATGAAGCAACTGTTAATTCAAGTTGTTCTTTTCCTTTTAATTCTTTATCTACAGTTCCTTCTTTTGTTGGAACCAAAACTTCAAAAGTTACAGGTTTCTTTTCTTCAGCATTTAAGACAAGTGAACATAGTATTGTTCCTAAAGCAATTAATTTTTTCATAATAACACCCCTTTTTAAATTTTATGAAAATAATCCTAACACCAGTCCTATCCCTATAGTTGTTAATATAAGTGTGATAGGTTTATATTTTTTATTCAGCATCCAAAACATTAGGAATGTATACATTAAAGGAAGTATGTTTGGACATAGTTTATCTATTACATCAGTTTGAATATTTAAAGCTTTTTCTCCCATTTTAAAGACGAATGGTAATGAAAGTCTGACATATGAAGCTATTAGTCCACCTGAAACAAAAATCCCTAAAATAGACATAGCCTTTTCTATATCTTTTGTCCCTGTTGTTAACTTATCTATTGCTCCCAATCCAAGTTTATATGAATATTTACCAAGATTAAATCTTACAAGGAACTGACATACATTAAATACAATTAGTAAGACAAATGGTCCTAATATATTTCCTTCCATTGATAATGAAGCTCCAATACTTGCAGCAATTGGAAGAAGTGAAAAGTGAAAAAGAACATCTCCTATTCCTCCTAAAGGTCCCATAAGAGCAATCTTTGTACTTCTTATAAGATTAGGATCTTCTTCTTTTTCCTCTAAAGCTAATACAAGTCCCATCATAAATGATGCAAAATATGGATTTATATTAAAAAATTCCAAATGTCTTTTCATAGCTGCACTAAATTTTTCTTTTGTAGTACATACTTTTTTTAATGCTGGCAACATTCCAAAAAGAAAGCCTCCACCCTGCATTCTTTCATAGTTAAATGATGCCTGAAGAAAAAATGATCTCCATGCCATTCTAGTAAGATCTTTATCAGTTAATTTTCTTTCTGTCATCTCAGTTCCATTATTAAATGCCATCTTCAAAATCATCCTCCTCTTCAGCTGCAGTCACTGGAACTACATGTTGATTTTTAGTTATTCTATAATCATATATCACAAAACATATTCCCAATGTTGCTAAAGCTATTATAGGAAGTTTTAAGAAAGTTACAAATACAAACCCTGTTATTAAGAATATCAGTAAATCTTTTCTAAACATAGTTTTTAAAAGCATAGCAAATCCTACTGCTGGCATCAGTCCTCCTGCTATTCCAAGTCCCTTTAATATCCATTTTGGAAGTGAATCTACTATTACTTGAGAAACCTCTGCTCCAAAATATATTGGTATAAAAGTAAGAATAAAATAAAACATAAATAAGATGAACAAACATAAATAATTTATATTAGCAATTCCTCTGTCATTTCCTTCTTCAGCAAATTTATCTGCCTTATGCATAAATCCTGAAAAAGCTGTCAGCAGAAATGTAATAGCAGCCTGCATTGCTATTGCCACAGGCATTGCCACTCCAATAGCTGTTGTTGGTTCTTCTTTTGTAATTATAGCAAATGTAGTTCCAATTATTCCCCCTACTACTACATTTGGTGGTTGTGCTCCACCAACAGGAACTGCTCCAAGCCATATAAGTTCAAACATAGCTCCTGCTATAAGCCCTGTTTGAATATCTCCTAATATCCAACCTACTATTGCTCCACTTACTAATGGTCTATGAAAGTGCAACTTCATATTGAATAAATCTATTCCTCCTAATCCTGCCAATGCAGCAATTAAAAGCATTTGCAATAAACTCATCTTTCCTCCTCTGACTCTATTTTATTGTTTCTAAAGTCCCTTTTTTAAAATTACCATATTTAGTCCAATCCCAGCCATAACTTTCTAATCTCTTTTCATAAAAAGGTGATGTCATATATGGCTTTCCTTTTTGAGAAACAAGTTTTCCTTCTTTAACTACTTCTTCTCCTCTCTCTGATAATTCCTCAGCCATATACCCTCTCATTTTTTCTATTATTGATTTATAATCATCATTTTTTGACAAGTCTTTTAATTCATAAGGGTCATTTTTTAAATCAAATAATTGTTCTTCGTTCTTCTCTCTTCTTGGATACCATATATATTTAAAATCTTCTGAAACAATATATTGCATTTCATGGTTTTCAGAGTAACAAGTTGAATGTTCTCCATGAATATATTTTCTCTCTATTTCTTCTCCCTTGATTAATTTAAACATAGATTTTCCATCAATTTCATTTGGAATATTCTCTCCTAAAATATCTAATATTGTTGGAAAAATATCTTGTAATTGAACTGGAACATTTACTTTTTTACTTTTTACAGAATTTCTCATATTTTTTGGAAGTACAACTAACATAGGTATATGAGCTGATCCTTCAAAAGCATATGTTTTTCTTAATAAATTATGATCCCCTAACATATCTCCATGATCTGAAGTAAATATTATCAAGGTATCATCTAAAAGTTTCTCTCTTTTTAATGCAAATAAAAATCTTCCTATTTGAGTATCTATGTGAGTAATGCTTCCATAATATCCTGCTTTTGCTTTTTTGAGCTCTTCATCAGTTAATTTTCTATTCCATGCATCAAGAGTAGTAACTTTTTGTTCACATTCTTCCACCCACTCTCCTATTACTGGTTTAGGCAACTCCTTATCAGCATACATATTAAAATAAAATTCAGGTGGATCATAAGGAGAGTGAGGTCTTGCAAAAGAAAGCTTTAAAAAAAATGGCTTGCTTGGATCTCTCTTTTTTAAAAACTTTATTCCCTGATTTACTGTCCAATTAGTAGCATGAAGATACTCTGGAAGATGATATGGTCTTGCACCCCAACCATTCCAATCTATTCCATGATCAATTATTCCCACTTCTGCTGGTTTATTATTATCAAACCATTCCTTATAATCCGAAATAAAATCTGGATCTTTTATTCTTCCAGATTCATCTAAAATAGTTTGATGAAAACCATTAAGTGCCCTTTGAGGATAAAAATGCATTTTTCCTATTCCAGCTGTAAAATAATTTAGTTTTGATAAATATTCTGGTATAGTATCTCCAAGATTTACCCCCATTTCTAATTGATTTCCTCCCATACCAAGGACCCCAGTTTTCCATGGTTTCTTTCCTGTGATAAGAGAAGCTCTTGCTGGAACACAAGAAGGTGACGGTGTATAGGCTTTTGTAAATACTGTTCCCTCTTCAGCCAACCAATTTAAACATGGAGTTTCTATAATCTCATTTCCATAACATCTCAATGTGTCGAATCTCTGCTGATCTGTCATTATTAAAAGAATATTTGGTTTTTTGCTAAATTCCATCACTATCACTTTCCTCAGATAATTCCTCAGCTATCTTAAAAATTCCCATTCCATTTTTGCTTTCTTCTAATATTCTATCAGTATTTATTTCTTCTTCTCTGCAATCTATCGCTTCAAATAACATAGCCATATTTAATCCTGCAAAAACATGAATATTATTATATTTTGTTGAAATCATTGCAGCTTCATTAAATGGAGTTCCCCCTAATATATCTGTGAAAATTAAAACTCCCTTTTCTCCAATTTCCTTGACTATTTTTTCTATATTTTCAGAAAGTTCTATATTTGTCATTCCCTCTTTAAAATCTATAAACGCAATTTTTTCTTGTTCTCCCATAATTAATTTCATTGTGCTTTCTATTCCAGAAGCAAAATTCCCATGTCCTGTAACTATAATTCCTTTCATAATTTTCTCCTAATCTATATATTTGAATATATCTTCTTTTTGTTCAGTTGGTACTCTTTGAGCTTCAATAACAACACCTAGTTTTCTAAGCTCTTTAAAAGTATTTATATCATCTTCATCTACACATATAGCTTTTGTAATTTGCTTCTTTCCTGCTGCCATGTGCATATTTCCTATATTCAATACCTTTATTGGTACCCCACCTTTTACTAATTTAAGAACATCTTGTGGAGTTTCCACGATTAAAGCTATTAATTGTCTTGGTGCTGCTTTATGTATGGCATCACATGTCTTTTGAATAGAGAAATACCTAATTTGTGTACCAGTAGGAACTGCAAGATTCATCAACCCCTGTCTTGTTTTATTTTCTGCTATTTCATCATGTGGAACTATTATCAGATTTGCTCCTGCATGCTGAAGCCAAGCTGTTACTACCTGTCCATGAACAAGTCTGTTATCTATTCTTGTCAATACTATATTTGGTTCTGCCATTTTACTGCTCCTCCTCTTCCATATTATATTTTATTGTAAATTCAAACCTATCTCCTCTTACTACTCCTTTGGAATACTCAATTATATCTTTTTCCATAAAAAGTTTTCTTTCTATAAGAATACCTAGACTTCCTTCTGCAACATTTAAATATTCAGCTTCTATTTTATTCACTAAACATGGTTTTATTTTCTGCTCAGCTTTCAAAACTTGAAAGTTACACTTCTCTCTTAAGATTTCATATAAAGGTTTTTTTTCTAATATTTCTTTTGTAAGTTCTGGAACTATTTTTTTGGGTATTATTGTCTGACTATACATTAAAGGTTCCCCATCAGCGTATTTAATTCTTTCAATCTCATAGACTTGTGCTTTTTCACTATAAATTCCATAAATATCATCTTCTTTTTCTTCAAAATTAACTACTTTTCCTGTAGGAGTTTTCTTTCTTTTCTTCATTTCTTCAGTAAAACTATAAAATTTATTTATTACTTGATCTAATATTGGTATATTTACATATGTTCCATCTCCTATTCTTCTGATAATTAAATTTTCTCTCTCTAATTCATCTAAAGCTTTTCGAATAGGTGTTCTGCTCATATTAAAAATTTTCATCAGTTCTCTTTCTGAAGGAATAGTATCTCCACTTTTTAATTCACCTTTCAAGATATCTCTTTTAATTTTTTTATAAATGATATTACTTTTATCTTTTCTCATGAGTCCCCCAAATTAAATACCTTTAATTTTAATCAATTTATATCATCATTTTTTTTACTTAACAAGTGGTTTTTTACCGCTCTATATATACTGATTAATAACAATTTTATTTGAAACTAATAGACAGAATTTATATTTAAAAAAAATTTAATGGTATTTTTTGATTTTTTTATTTTAAATTTCAATTCTATCATATAAAATCTTGAATTAAAATATTTAGTTTAAGTAAAAACATTATATTTTTTCAAAATGAAAAAAACAATTATATTTATTTTTCATTTTGAAAATTTTTTCATTTTGAAAAAAATAAAAATCTCACAAGTAATACTATAAGTACAAAATGAGATATTTTTTTATTGGCACAATTTTTGCTTATATTTATAGTAAGAAAAGTCTGCCTAATTTAAAATATTTAGGTAGAATTAATATATGTAAATTTTAAACTTAGAATATATTATTTAAAATTATCATTGGAGGGAAATATTATGGAAAAAACAATTGAAAAAATAATGAGTATTTTAGCAGAGGAAATAGTTCCTGCCGAAGGTTGTACTGAGCCAATAGCAATAGCCTATGCTGCAAGCAAACTTACAAGTGTATTAGGAAATGTCCCTGAAAAAATAGATGCTTATCTTTCTGGAAATATAGTAAAAAATGTTAAGAGTGTAAAAATTCCTAACTCTAATGGAATGGTAGGAATAGAAGCTTCTGTAGCTATGGGAGCTATCTTAGGGCAATGTGAAAGAGAACTTATGGTAATTTCTCATGTTGATACTGCTCGTCTTCCTGAAGTTCAAAAATATCTTGATGAAAATAGAATAAATGTTTTTCTTAATGACAGTGATGTAAAACTCTATATCAGATTAGAAGGTACTTGTGGAAATAATTCTGCTTCTGTTGAAATTCAAAACTACCACACTAATATCACAAAAATCATAAAAAATGGAGAAGAGGTAAAAGGTTGTCTATGTGATGATTGTACATCAGCAGATGTCATGACTGACAGAACTTTTCTTAGTGTAGAACTTATTTATGATTTAGCTAAAAACATAGAATTTTCTCTTATAGAGCCTATCTTTAAACAAGTTATAGACTACAATACTGCTATAGCTAAAGAAGGACTTTCTAACTATTATGGTCTTTCTATCGGTAAATTAATGAAAGAAGGTATGGAAGATGGAGCATATGGAAATGACTTAAGAAACAATATGGCAAGTTTTGCCAGTGCTGGAAGCGATGCTAGAATGAATGGTTGTTCTCTCCCTGTTATGACTACAAGTGGAAGTGGAAACCAAGGAATGACTTGTTCTCTTCCTGTTATTAAATTCTGTGAAATGAAAAATATACCATATGAGCAATTAATCAGAGGACTTTTCTTCTCTCATATGACAACTATACATATTAAAAGTAATATAGGAAGATTATCTGCATATTGTGGAGCTGTATGTGCAAGTGGAGGAGTAGCAGGAGCTATATCTTTCCTTTCTGGATTCTCTCTAGCTCAAATAGATTCTGCCATTGAAACAACTCTTGCAACACTTTCTGGAGTAGTATGTGATGGAGCAAAAAGTTCTTGTGCTACAAAAATAGCAAGTGGTGTAGCTGCTGCATTTGATGGTTATTATGCTTCAAGTAAAAATAGAAAATTTGAATTTGGTGAAGGAATAGTTGGAAGAAACGTTGAGGCAACTATTAAAAATGTAGGAACTCTTGGACAGGTTGGTATGAAAATAACTGATGATGTTATCCTTGATATTATGATAAAAAATAAATAATTCTTTTAAGGTTAATAAGAGAAATGTCTCATAATTTATGGGACATTTTTTTATTTAAAAATAGTTTGTAAAATATTTTTATACATTATATACTTAATATACAATTAAGAATTTTTACATAAAAAGGAGATACTATGAACTTAAAATTGCTTTTCATATCATTTTTTTTATTTATTTTTACTAATATTTTTTCTGAAAATATTCAATCTAAAAAAATTTTTATCTCCTTTAAATATGAAAAACAGTTTAGACTTGCTTCAAATCAATTTGCTATCTGGATTGAAAATGAAAAGGGTGAATTGATAAAAAATATTTTTGTTACAAAATTCACTGCTGTTGATGGTTATTCAAAAAGAAAAGAAGCTCTTCCAACTTGGGTTAAACGTTCAAATGTAAAAAATTACTCTAGAGAAAAGATAGACTCTATTTCTGGTGCTACTCCTAAAAGCAGTTTTCTTACATATACATGGGATTGTACTGATCAAAATGAAAATCCTGTTCCTAATGGAACATATAGATTTTTTGTAGAAGGAAGTACTTATTGGAAAGATAAAATCCTTTTTACTGGAACTATTACTTTGGGAGATCATTCATATATAGTAGGACCATTTATAGAAGATTTTACAAGAGCAGCTCTTAACAGTAAAATGATAACAAATTTAAGTGCTGAAATAAGATAAGGAGATGATAGAATGGAAGTTGATCATATCTATATCTGTACTGATTACAAGGCTCCTGCTGGTGAATTATTAAAAGAATTTGGTTTGACAGAAGGAACTTCAAATATTCATCCTGGTCAAGGAACTGCTAATAGAAGATTTTTTTTCCACAATTTTATGCTTGAACTATTATGGATAGAAAATTCAGATGAGGTAAAAAGTAATCTTACCAGACCTATGAAACTTTTCGAAAGATGCAATAAGTTTGATACAAATATATCTCCTTTTGGAATTGGACTTAGACCTGTAAATGAAAAAAATGAAAAAGTTTTATTTCCTGTTTGGGACTATCATCCTCTATATCTTCCTGATTTTTTAAAAATACAGGTTGCTGATGGTACTCCTCTCAGTGAACCTATGTTTTTCTATCTTTCTTTTGCTGATAGGCAGGATAAATATCCTGCTGAAAAGAAAGAAAATATGAAGCATAGCCTTCCATTGAAAGAAGTAACTAATATAGAAGTACATATTAACCAAAAAAATGAATTTTCTGAAGCAGCCAAAATAATAAATAATATAGATAATCTTCTTTTAATAAAAGACAATGAAAATTATCTGAAACTTACTTTTGACAAAGGAGCATATAAAAAAGAAAAAGATTTTAGACCTAATATACCTTTAATAATAAACTGGTAATAAATATTTTGCTCAAATACAGTATACATGATATACTTTAATAGAATAACCAAAATATTGGAAAAAACTATTTAATATATATTTTTACAGGAGGGAAGAAAATGAAAAAAGAATATATAGAGACTTCTGGATGGGATGCAATTACCAGAGCTTTTGAAAAACTTTACCCTGAGCAGACTGATCCCCTTCACTATGCCCCTATAATATCCTGGCGATTGGGAGGAGAGGATCCTTTAGATGGTATCAGTGTATATGATGGAGGAGAGTACTACCATTTTGTCACTTATGGTCTTTCTGAACTGTATGATAAAGAATCTGAAGACTTTGATTATAGTGGATATGGGTTTGAGCTTACATTAAAATTAAAAAAATCTTCTCTAAAAAATAAAGAAGAAGAATTGAACTGCATATGTGGAATTTTACAAACTCTTGGAAGGATAACTTTTGAAAATGGAGATATATTCCAACCTTTTGAATATATCTATACTGGGCAGAAAACTGGTATGGATTCTAAGTCAATATCTAATATTACAGGTTTTGTAACTGTTCCAGATGAAGTAGGAGAAATAAATACTCCAAATGGGTTACTACAATTTGTACAGCTTGTAGGTATGACTGATGCAGAACTTAAAGCTATTGTTGATAAAAAAAATACTGTTGAAGAAATGATAGAAAAACTTGGTCATACTTTGACTGATTTTAAAAGAAAAAGTTTAGTATAATATGTATATGCTCAATAATAAGTTTCTCTTAGGTGATATAAATGCTACAATTAAAGAAAATAACAGGAAATAAAAAAATCCATCTTGATCTATTACTTTTAGCTGACCCTGAAGAGAAAGCTATTGATAAATACATCAATGATAGTGAAATTTTTTCTCTTATTGAAAATGAAAAAGTTTTAGGACAGTGTGCTGTTACTAAAATAGATAAATATAGATGTGAAATAAAAAATATAGCTATTTATGAAGACCTTCATAATAAAGGTTATGGAAAGAAATTTATCAATCTCATATGTGATTACTATAAATATAAGTATACTTCTATATTAGTAGGAACTGCTGACAGTGGAATAGAATTTTATAAAAAATGTGGATTTAAAATTTCTCACAAAATAAAAAATTTCTTCATAAATAATTATGATGAAGAAATTTTTGATAATGGAATTCAGTGTATAGATATGATTTATTTGGAGAAGAAGATAAAATAAGGGTGGCTATGCCACCCTTATTTTTTATAAAAGTCCAGCTTCTTTCATCACTGCTTTTATTTGTTCTGTTTGTTCTTCAGTTGCTTGTAAGAAAGGCTTTGTACAATAATCTTGCATTTCTACCCCACGAATCATCATAGCTTTTTTCATAATAGGAATAAATGGTGTTCCTATTGAATAAAGATCCATTAATTTATCTACTATTTTTTGAATTCTAGCAACTTCCTCCATATTTTTTGCATCTATAGCTTTTACCCAATCAGCAAAAAGTTCTGGGCATAGATTTGAAAGTCCACCAATACATCCACTTCCACCACATAAAATATTATGAACAAAATTTTCATCAAATCCTGATAATATTACAAAATCAGGAAATTCATCCAATACTGTTGTCATAAGTTTTCTAGTATGTCCCATTTCACTTACAGTATCTTTAAATCCTACTATATTTTTATGTTTTCTAAGAAGATTTAATGTAACTTCTGGAGTTAAATCATGTCCTGTTCTATCAGGGAAATTATATAAATATATATCTCCTTTTACAGCACCTGCTACTTTATCATAGAAAAACTCTACACTTTCATTAGAAAGAGCAAAATAGTATGGACTGATAATCATTACAGCATCTGCTCCAACTTCTAATGCAAAATTTGAAAGTTCAACTGTATCTTCTACTGTCATACAGCTAGTTCCAATATATACTTTTGTCCTTTTATTTACATATTCCACCACTAATTTAATAAGTTCTTTTTTTTGTTCAGTAGTCATAGAGAAAAATTCTCCTGTACTTCCCATAATTACAAGTCCATCTACTCCACCTTTAATAAGATGATCCCATACATTTTTATTAGCCTGAACGTCCAGATTTCCATTTGCATCAAATGCAGTTACCACTGGAGTCAGAAAATTTGCTTTTTTCATAATTATTCTCCTTTTATATATTTTAAATAGTTTTATTCTATAGTATTGATAAGTTTTCCTATCTCTGGAATTTCACAAGTTACTACATCTCCTTTTTTCATAAAACCTTGAGGTTTCATTCCCATTCCCACTCCAGATGGTGTTCCTGTTATTATTATATCTCCAGGTTCAAGAGTTATTCCTGCTGATATCTCTGATATAATTTGAGGAATATCAGCTAAGAACAATCTTGTATTGGAAGACTGTCTTAACTCTTTATTGACATAACTTTTCACATCTACTTCTATTGGAAATGAAAGAGCTGTTTTATGTAATATACATGGTCCCATAGATGAATAAGTATCCAGACTTTTACCCCTATACCATTGAAAATGAGATTGCTGCAACTCTCTAGCAGATATATCATTGAATATTGAATATCCAAAAATATATTTTTCAACATCTTCTTTAGCTATATCTGATCCTTTTTTTCCTATAATAACTGCCAATTCTACTTCATAATCTAAATGTGTATCCAAATCCATTCTACTTTTTACTGCATCACCTGTTCCTATTATCTCAGAAGCCCTTTTTGAGAAATACACAGTTTTTTCTGTTTCAGTAAAATCATCTTTAAAGCTTTCTTTGGTTTCTTCCAAATGACTTTTATAATTTACTCCTACACATATAATATCATGAATAGGTCTTTTGATTGGTGAGCATATTTTTACTTTTGAAACATCATATTGAACATATTCAGAAATCTTTCCCCAAAAAGTTTCCTGAAGCTGTTCCATCTCATCTTCAGTAATATTTTCTATAAGGTCAATCATTGAAGAAAATTCTCTGCCTTTTAATACAGAAGATATTTCTATGATCTTTGATTCATCCTTGTTAAAAATACCTAATTTTTCATTATTTTCACTTTTAAATCTTACAAATTTCACTTTATCACCTTCTGAATTTAGGCCTTATATAAAATCAGTAAGCAGAGAAAGAATTTTTTCTCCGCTTACTATGATAACCTTTATATCTATATTTTATACATAGTTACATAATCTTGCAATAGCCATTTCTGTATATCCTAAAGTTTCTGCTTTAGTTTGTTTTCCATTAGCTACTTCTACTAATTCTTGTAAAAATTCTTCTCCAAGTTCCTTAAGAGTTTGTGGTCCATATATAACTGGGCTTGCATCTATATCAATGTTATCTGACATATTGGCAAATGTTATTTTATTTCCAGTGATTTTAATTACTGGTGAAATAGGGTTTCCTGTAGGAGTTCCTCTTCCAGTAGAGAAAACTATAACTTGAGCTCCTCCAGCTACCATTCCTGCCATTGATGAAGGGTCATTTCCTGGAGTATCCATTATTACAAGTCCTTTTTCCTCTACCTGTTTTCCATAATCATATACTGCTGTAACCTCTGTATGTCCCCCTTTGTGAATACACCCTAAAGATTTCTCTTCAAGAGTAGTTATTCCTCCAGCTATATTTCCTGGTGATGGATTTCCATCTCTTACCTCTTCTCCTACTAATTGAAGCGCTTTTTCATATCTATGAACAATTTCATATATTCTTTCTTTTATTTCAGGAGTTTTAGCACGCTTTGCAAGTATATGTTCTGCACCTATAAATTCTGTAGTTTCAGAAAGAATCGATGTTGCTCCTAATGCTACTAAACGATCACTTAATTCTCCTATAAGTACATTTGATGCAAGTCCACTTGTTGGATCTGATCCTCCACACTCAGTTCCAACTATAAGTTCAGATATTGGGAATTCTTCCCTTTGAAGTTTTGAAGCCTCCTGTGCCATTTTTCTCCCAGCACGAACAGCTCTTTCTATTGTTGTTATTGTTCCACCATTTTCTTGAATTATAAATGTTTCCATTGGTTTATTAGTTCTTTCTCTTATAGCATCTACAACTAAATCCATTTGACAATTTTCACATCCAAGTGAAACAACAATTATTCCATATACATTGGGATTAGCTGCCATTCCAGCCATAACATCCATAGTAAGCTGTTGATCCCCTGCTACTTGAGAACACCCATTTTGATTATTAAATGTCACTGCTCCCTCTATTTGAGAAGCTATTATCCTAGTAGTATCTGATGCACAAACACTTGCTGGCAAAATAAATATTTTATTTCTTACCCCAACTTTTCCATCTGGTCTTCTATATCCTAAAAAATTCATATTACATTCCCTCCCTTATCCTATAAGTTCTCTCTATGACTTTCTACATTATGAGTATGTACATGAGCTCCTGCTTTTATATCCTGAGCTGCAATTCCTATATGTTCTCCATATTTAACTACTGGTTCTCCTTTAACTATATCTCTAGTAGCAAATTTATGATATATCTGAATATCTCCAAGAGCAGTAAGTGTAAAAACTTTATCTCCTGCTTTATAGCTTATTTCTGTTCCTTTAGCAATTTGCTCAATAGCTACTGCCACATTGTCTTTTACATCAATTATTAAAGCATTGATCATAATGTTCCTCCTTAAAGATTTTAATTTTCTGTATTTTAAAAATTTTTATTTTGCTGTTTCTAATTTTGCAGCCTCTAAAACTTCTGACTGTGGACAACCATATTTTTTTGCCCACCAGTTAGTCATCAATGGAACTAAGATAGCTGTAACTACTACTGAAGCTGCTACTTGAGTTGTTGCTTCTCCTACATATGGAGCCCAAGCTGGATCAATAAGTCCTACTGCTGCTGGTACTGCAACTGCATTTCCTGCTGTAGTTGCAACTGCCCATCCTGCATATCCTGGTCTTCTTCCTATGATTTTATCACAGAAAACTATGAAACATCCACCTACAAATACTGTTATAAGTCCTAAAATAATTCCTGGAATTCCACCTTTTACTACATTGCTTAAATTAATTCCTGCTCCAAGAGTAAGTCCAACAAATGGAATTAAAATATTTCCAGCTGGTTCCAAGAAAGTCTGCATCTCTTTATCAAGATTTCCAATTATCATACCAACTATGATAGGTATAACTGTTGCTACAAGAGCCATAAATGGAACATTTGCAAGTCCAGAAGCTCCAAGAGCTATAAGTGTAAATAATGGTCCATCATTAAGAGCCAGAAGAGCCATAGCAGCACAGTCAGTAGTATCTCCATAAGTTTTCATAAGAGCTAGATATACACTTCCATTACTATTAGTTACTGCACTGATGATGGCTAATGTTGTCAATCCACATACTCCTGCAAAACCAAATATCTTTCCAACAGCTATTCCAATAGCTGCTCCAATTATAAATTTAGAAATAAGAAGAATTCCTCCACGTTTCACTACTTTAGGCATATCTCTTAACTGTAAAGTAGTTCCAAGGCAAAATAATTGTATCCCCATTGCTGTTGCTGCCCCTGCACTAGAAAATGTTGCTGTTGTAAATGACCCTATTTTTAATGCTGCTGGGAAAAAAGTATTCATAAAAGCTCCTATAAGTAAAGGAACAATCATCATACCAGCAGGTACTCTTTTTAAAAATCTCATAATCATAATTTTTTTCCTCCTGACATTTTATTTTCTGCTATATTTGGTGGCCTTCCAACTCAGCTTCTTCACTTTTATTCGTATATACAAACCAAGTTTTTATATGCGAATTATTATAAAATAATAATAGCACTCTTTTATATATAAGTCAATATGTTCTATAAAAAAATTTTTATCATTATTTTCAATCATCATTTTTAAGCTTATTTCACTAAAAAAAAATTTTCCTATAGTTTAATTAATTACTCTTTTTTATATGTAAGCCTTGTATGTTATATACAAGCTGTTTAAAATCTGGTATAATCAAATTATTAATACTTAGGAGGTGCCTTTTCATGGCAAAGATTGAACATAGACCTACAGCCCGTGTACTTAATATACTTGAATTGCTAGCTGCTAATCAAGAAGGTCTAACTTTGACAGAAATCGCTGAAGCTATTGATGCCCCTAAAAGCAGTGTACTGCCTTTAATACATACTATGGCTCAACGTAAATTTATATTTTTTGATGTACATACTTACAAGTATAGTATAGGCATAGGTTCCTTTTGTGTTGGATCAGCTTATACAAGTAATATGAATGCTCTTCAATTTATAAAATCAGAAATGAAATATATTGTGAAAAAAACTAATGAAATCTGCCAAATGGGTATATTTGATAGAGGACAAGTTTTATATGTAGCAAAAGTAGATTCTGATGATCCTATTCGTATTATTTCATATGTGGGAAAAAGGCTTCCTGCATATTGTACTGCTCTTGGTAAAGCTCTGCTCTGCCAAAAAAATATAAAAGAATTAAAAAAACTTTATCCAGATGGATTAAAAAAGTATACTCCAAATACTATAACTGATTTTGAAGTACTTGCAGATCAACTCAAAGAAATAAAACAAACAATGATTGCAACTGAAAATGGAGAAGTAAATGAACAATCTGATTGTATTAGTGTTCCTCTTTTCAAAGGAGATGACATTCTTGCTGCTATCAGTGTAAGTGTTCCTTCTTTCAGAATGACTGAAGAGAAAACTGAACTTATTAAATCAATGCTTTTGGAAACTAAAACTAAAATTGAAACTTTTTTCCGTGAACATGATATAGACAGCACTCAACTTACTCTTTCTAACTAAATAAAGGAGAATGAATTATGAATAGATTAATATCTTTGAATATTGATTTCATCTCAGGAACTGGTAATAAAGATTTTATTTATCCTGTAATTATTCAAAATGATAAAGAAAATATTCTTATAGATTGTAGTACTTCTGGCTTTCTTCCTCTTTTAGAAAAGGAAGCAGAAAAAAATAATTTTGATCTTTCAAATCTTACAAAAATAATAATAACTCATCATGATCATGATCACATGGGAGGACTTTATGAAATAACGGAAAAATATCCTCACATACAGGTAGTTTCTTCTTTAATAGAAAAACCATATATTGAAGGAACAAAAAAATCTTTAAGACTGGAACAAGCTGAAAAGATATATCCTACCCTTTCCGAAGCTGAAAAAATAAATGCTGAATATTTTCATAATATATTAAAATCTATAAAGCATGTTCCTGTAGACATTACAATAGATGGAGATAAAGAACTGGATTGGTGTGGTGGAATAAAAATAATTGCTACTCCTGGACATATGCCTGGTCATATCTCTATTTATTCTAGAGAATTTAAAACACTTATTACTGGAGATGCTATGGTTGCTCAAAAGGGAGAGCTTTTTATAGCTAATCCCCAATACACTTTAGACATGAAAGAAGCAATAAAATCCATAGAAAAATTTTTAGATTATGATATCCAGCAGATAGTATGCTATCATGGTGGTTTAGTTAAAGGAGATATTACTTCTATTCTGAAAAAACTTTTAAAATAATTTACAATATATATTTCAAAATATAGCTGACTTAAAAGTAAAATTACTTAGTCAGCTTTTATTTTATTTAAATTTTTCTATATCTAAAAAGTAATTCCATCTTTTTTATTTTTTCTATATAAAAAATATTTTATTATTGTATATATACATAAAAAATATTTTTCCTCACTCTCGAAATTTTGTTTTCTTATCCTTTAGAAAGTTTAATTTTTCTACTTTTAACTATCCCTATCTTATTTTTTAAATTCTTTGACAATTTTAAAAAAAAAGTGTATTATCTTAGTAAAATATAATTCATAAAAATCTTTAAAACTAATTTTTATGAAGTTTTTTCAAGGAGAAAATATGAAAAAAATATTAGATGAATTAAATGAAGTTATTTATATAGTTGAATTAGAAACTTACAATTTGCTTTATTTAAATACTTATGGACTAAATTTATTTGGTTATAAAAATTTTGATGAAGTAAAAAAATATAAATGTTTTGAAGTATTTTATAGACAGAACTCTCCATGTTCATTTTGCAATGTAAATCACATTAATGAATATGAATATTATCAATGGGAATGCAAAAATCCAATTGTCAACAGATATTTTTCTGTAAAAGAAAAACTGATTAATTGGAACGGAAAACTCACACATTTAGTCACTGCTCTTGATATTACTAAAAAAGAAAATGAAAGAGTTATTCTAGAACAAACACTAGAAAATGAAAAAATTGTTTTGGAATGTATAAAGATGATGCACTCATCTTCTGATGTAAATATTGCAATTAGCAACACGCTTAAAACAATGGGGACTTATTTAAATGGAGAACGGGCATATATATTTGAATTAAATAAAAATAACACTTTAGATAATACTTATGAATGGTGTGCTGAGGGAGTTAAAAAAGTTCAAGGTTCATTACAAAATATATCTATTGTTGATTTTAAAAGATGGATTGACAAGTTCAAATATGATCTTCCAATTATTATTGAAGATTTAGAAGGAATCAAAGATATAGAACCAGCTGAATATTCAACTTTAAAACCTCAAGATGTAAATTCTTTAATTGTTCTTCCAATAATAGAAAACAACAAATTTCATGGTTTCTTTGGTGTAGATAATCCTCCAAAAGATAAAATGAAAAATATAATTGATATTTTGAGAATCCTTTCATACTTTTTCTTAGAAATATTACAACGTAGAAATTTGTTATTGGAAATGGAGAAATTAAGCTATCATGACTCTCTTACTGGTTCTCTTAACAGAAATGCCTTTATAAAAACAAAAGAAAATTTTAGTAAAAATATGGAAAAAGGGTTAGGAGTTTTGTTCATAGATGTAAATGGTTTAAAAGAAACAAATGATAATTTTGGCCATACTGCTGGAGATGAACTTATTGTAAATGTTTTTAAAGCAGCAAGCAAAATTTTTAACAAAGCTCCAAAATATAGAATTGGAGGAGATGAATTTATTATTTTCTGCACTTCCATAAATAAAGATGAATTTCTCTTTAATGTTTCAAAATTAAAAGAAATTCTAAAAAGTTCACTTAATCCCTTAGCAGCAGTTGGACAAAGTTGGACATGTAAATTAGAAAAAATAGATAATTTGATTAAAATAGCTGAAAAAGATATGTACATAGACAAAAAGAATTATCAACATCATAAATCTAAAGAATAGAGAATGCTCAGAAAGAAATTCTTTCTGAGTATTTTAATTTAGAAATTTTCTAAAATTAAAATCCCCTGAATCATCAAGGGATTTTCTAAAATATATATTAAATTAAAGGGTTGACATATTAATCTTTTAAAAATTTGTCATAATATTTTGCAAGACCACCAGTAGAAGTTTCTTTATATGAAGAACACATATCGCTTCCTGTTTCTTTCATTGTTATAACTACTTGATCAAAACTTATAGTATGCTCTCCATTTGTTGATAATGCATAATCTGCTGTATTTAAAGCTCTTACTGCTACTATTGCATTTCTCTCTATACATGGTATCTGTACATATCCACCAACAGGATCACAAGTCATTCCTAAATGATGTTCCATTCCCATTTCTGCTGCATATTCTATTTGATCAATAGTTCCACCTAGAATATATACTGCCATTCCTGCTGCCATAGAACAAGCTGAGCCTATCTCTGCTTGGCACCCTGCCTCTGCTCCTGATATTGTAGCATTTTCTTTTATAAGATTTCCTATCAATCCTGCTACTGCCAATGCTCTAAGTGATGTAGTTTCATCTAATTCATACTCTTCTATCAATGCTCTTAAAAGTCCTGGGATAACTCCTGCTGCTCCACATGTAGGAGCTGTCACAATAGTTCCTGCACTGCTGTTTTCCTCAGATACTGCTAGTGCATATGCAAATATTTTTTTAGTTATTACCAAATAATTTTTCTTTTTATCTATCTTATCATATATCTCTTTAGCTTTTCTTGGATATCTTAATTTCCCTGGAAGAACACCATCTTTCTTAATACCTCTGCTTACAGCATCATTCATAGTATCAAGAATATCTTTTAAATGACTCCAGATTTCTTTTCCTTCACAATATTCCACATATTCCCAAAGCTCTTTATTATTTTCTTTACACCATTTGATAATATCGTCCATTTTAGAAAGACTATAACATTGTCCAGCTCCATTCCTTTTATCAGAAAGTTCTTTTATTGTTCCTCCACCTACTGAAAAAACAAGCCAATCTTTAATTATATCTCCCTTTTCATCAAGAGCTTCAAATTTCATTCCATTAGTATGGTATTCATGAATAAATTCAGGCATCCAGACTATCTCTGTTTTTTTAGGTTTAAGAGTTTCTTCTATTATCCAATCTGTAAGATGCCCTTTCCCTGTAGCTGCAAGGCTTCCATAAAGCTCTACTCTATATGAAGCTGCACTTTCTGTTTCTGCTTTAAATCTTTTAGCTGCTCTCTCTGGACCCATTGTATGAGAACTTGATGGTCCACAACCTATTTTAAATAATTCCTTTAAACTATCCAAAACTACTTCCCTCCAATTATTGGTTTCCTCTTATCTCATCAACTGTTTTAATTTTATAATTTTTAAATATTAATGAACCTATGTATCCTGCTGCTGCTCCTGCCACTGCACACATAAGTGCAACTTTTGTAACTACTATTGCATCATTAAAACCATACATTACCATAAGTCCTGCTATTGGTGTTGCAGTTCCCGTTGCATTATTTACCAATCCAAATAATGATACAATAACTCCTGCTGCTGCTCCACCTATAAAATTAGTTACATATACAGGAATAGGATTTGCTGAAATTATATCTGCTTGTGTCAGAGGTTCTACAGCCACTGCTATAGTAGTTTTTCTATCTCCAAATCCCATTCTATGAAAAAATACTCCATTCATAAATGATGATCCCATTACAGAAAGAGCTCCAATAGCCATTGGTATTCCTGTTAATCCAAGCATAGCTGTAAGTGCCATTGACGATAATGGTGCTGTTGCTACTACTGTAATTATTCCTCCAAGGATAATTCCCATAAGTATTGGATTAGAATGAGAAGCACTTTCTAATATTCCACCTATATTTAAAAGAGTTGAGTTAACAACTGGATTAGACACAGTTGCTATAAATCTTGCTAATGGCGCGATTAAACATATTATTACTATAAGGTCTACTCCTTGAGGTATTTTTTTCTCTAACTTAGGTACTACAAATGAAAGTATATACCCTGCTAAGAATCCTGGCAGAATTCCATATCCTGCTACAGATACTCCAATTAATATAGCATAAGTAGGATTTACTCCAAGAGCTATTGGCACTAATGCACCTGCTGCTACTCCACCCATAGATCCTGCTGCCTGACCTACACCTTTTAAGAATTCAATACCCAGCAAATCTCCACCTACATAAAGTTGAAATGCTTCAACAAGAAAGCTAGCTGTTGCTGCTCCTGCCAATGCCCCCATTGCCTTCATACCTTTAGGCATTTTTAAACTAAATAGGGAAAAACCTGCTAAAACTACAAGTAATAATGCTATTCCTTTAATCATTTCCATTTTAAAGATCTCCTTCTTTCTTTTTGTACATTTTAATTTTACACTTTGTTTACTATAAATTAACAATAATTTTCGTTCTCTTTACGAATATTATTGTTTTTTTACATACATGAAAAAAGTATAACACAAAGGTGGAATTATTTCAATATTTTTTTCATTATTTTGAAATAAAAAACTAGATTTTATGATTGTATACGTTTTTATTTCATAATTTTTTCTATTTTTTCCTAATTATATTGTATTTTTTTAGTATTTCAAGTTTTATTTTTTTAAAAAAGTGAAATTCCATTATAGTGATATTGTTTTAATTTTTCTTTTTATTATGGTATAATATATAAAATTATCAGGGTGGAGGCTACAATTAATGACACTAGGGGAAAAAATAAAAACAATTAGAAAAAGAAAAAACTACACTTTAAAAGATTTGTCAGATATGACTAAACTTTCAATAGGTTTTTTAAGCAATATAGAAAGAGATCTAAACAGTCCATCTATAAGTAATTTACAGCAGATATGTCAGGCTCTTGCTGTAAATCTAATGGAAATTTTAGATCCTACTGATACTCATTCACCAGTTACAAGAAAAGAAGAAAGAGAAGAAATTTTAGAAAATTCTGAAGTTCATGTGAAAATAGAAAGTCTTCTTAATGGAAAATCAAATCTTAATGGCATTGCCATCACTATTGAAAAAGGGGATAACTTTAGTGATATGTCATGGGGACACTTATATGATGAAATAGGAATTGTAATCAAAGGTGAACTTGAAATAGAAATAGATAAGGAACTTTTTCATCTTTACGAAGGGGATTCCATAGTAATAAAACATGGTTCTGCACATAGATACAAAAATCCTAAAAACAGTCCTTCTGTAGTTTACTGGTTTTCTGTAAAGAAATAATCTTTCATTATAATGGAATTCCATTATAATGAATTTAAATATAAAGGTATGGTGTAAACTTGAAAATAACTACTTTAATAGAAAATGAAGCTGGACACAACAAAGAATTAAAAAATGAGTTTGGGTTATCTTTATTTATTGAAGATGAAGATATATCTCTAATTTTTGATACTGGTAAAAGTGGAGATTTTATTTTTAATGCTCAAAAACTTCAAATACCACTAAATAATATCAAACATGTGGTATTAAGTCATAGTCATTTTGACCATACTGGTGGTATAAGAAAATTGGTAGATACTTTTAATAATAAATTTACCCTCCATATAAGCAAAACATTTTTTGAAGAAAAGCATAGAATAACAGGAGTTATTCATGAATTTCTTGGAAATAATTTTAATGAAAAATATATTTTGGATAAAGGAATAAATATAAATTACATAGACACTGATGAATTTAAACTTTCCAAGAATATAACTCTATTTACAAATTTTAAATCTCTAAATAACTTTGAAACTCCTACTAGATATTATTTTAGAAAAATATATGATGATTATATTCTAGACAGCATGGAAGATGAGTTAGTATTAGGAATTGATACAAGTAAAGGGTTGCTTATAGTTTGTGGGTGTTCTCATATAGGAATAGCTAATATAGTCGAAAATATAAAGTGCCGTACTCAAAAGAAAATATATGGAATTATAGGAGGACTTCATTTATCAAAAGCCAGTGATGAAAGAATAGAAAAAGTTCTCAAATATTTTGATGAGTGTAATATAGAATTCTTTGGAGTTTCTCATTGTACAGGAGAAAAAGTTACTAAAATATTAAGAGAAAGCAAAAAAAACTTTATATACAACAACACTGGAAACACTATCATTATAGCTTAAACTATAGGAGGATATTATGATTCAATCAAGATGTGGTATACTTTGTGAAGAATGTCACTACAAAGAAGAAGTAGGTTGTAAAGGCTGTGTTAATATCGACAAACCTTTTTGGGGAGAAAGCTGTCCTGTAAAATCTTGCTGTGAAAATAAAAGTCTTGCCCATTGTGGACAATGTAAGCTATTTCCATGTGAACTTCTTATTCAATTTGCATATGATGAGGAACAAGGAGATGGAGGAAAACGTATAGAACAATGCAAAAGCTGGCAGAATTAACTAAAATTAATAAAAGAGCAGTTCAAATTTTTTAATAAGAGCTGCTCTTTTATATTTTTTATTTCTTTACATTATTTTTCTTGGAAATTACATCTTGGTTATGAATTTTAGAAATATGAGAATGACTTATAATTTAGATATATAATCTAATTTTGGGGTCACTCTCATTTTCTTACTTAGATTGATATTCTTAGAATCTATACATTAGATTTACTCCATATCTTGTTGCATCTACACTTCCTTCTTGTCTTGTTACTTCAAATCCTATACTGTGTCCTGATCTTGTTTCATATTTAAGCTCTGCTCCTATTTTTATAATGTCTTTAACTTCTTTCGGCTTTTCAAGTTTGTAATACCCTGCATCTGTATCCTTTATCTTTGCCTTATTTGATCCATCATATACTTTTCCAAGTTCATATTCTGCTGTTGCTTTTCCTATCAGACTGTATTTTCCTGACTGTGCGTATTTATTGAAAGCTATATCTGCTCCTACTCCTGGTCTTACTATGTACATATCTCTTGATTGTACATCCAGTTCTATTCCATCTCCACTTTCTTTGAAATCTTCAAATTTTCCATATCCTAAATTGAATGTTCCAAATACTCCAAGATTTATTCTTTCACTGTCTAATGGAATATCATATCTAAGTTTATTTTTCCATTCCACTGTTCCTGACCAGAATTTTCCAGTATTTTCATATGTTCCACTGCTCAGATGTATCTTTCTTTCTGTTTCATGGTGATTTACACTTACCTCTCCTCTTGTATAGTATTTCAGATTTTTACTATCTTTAATATAATCTTCAAATCCTACTCCTGCATTTAGTGAGTAAACTGTTTCTTTTGATCCTGGATCAAAATCAAATTTAGTTTGTGTAAATCCTATGCTCCAGTTAGACACTCTTCCATATTTCATATGATCATACTCTTTTAATACTATTGCTCCAAGAGATTTAGAGTCATAATCTTCTACTCCTGCTCTTTTGCTCTTTGTTTCTCCTCCAGTCATGATAGCTCCTATTTTCAGAGTTTCTCTTGCATAAAGTCTGTTATATTTTAGGTTTTCATATGATGTTGTAAATACATCATTAATATCCAACATTCTTGTCTGAATATTTGCATAAACATTTCCTCTAAGCTCATTATCAAATGTTGCTCCAAGTTCATCTTTATCTGATATCATATCCAAAGCGTCAAACATTTCAAGTTCTTTATTTGCCGCTCCTGCATAGATTTCATCTAATCCTTTTCCAAACTCTATTGCCTCTGTTCCTGAAAGAAGTTTTTTATATGGTATTTTTACCATTACTATTCTTATAAGGTTAGGATCTGTATCATCTTTCTGTACATCTGCTATAAACGAAACTGAATGAGATATTGCTGTTATAGATCCATGATTTGGTACATTTGTTATTCCATTCAGATACTGTACTGTGTACATATCATGATTGCTTCCCTGAGTTACATTTGGAAGAACTATAAACTGTCCTTTATTGAATGATTCAGCATTTATTGTTCCTATATGTCCTGCTGTACTTCCTAAAGTTATTGTTCCAAAATCAAGAGCTCCATTTACTGTTATTGTTCCTGTATTTGTAATAGTTATTCCATCTATTGAAGCTGTTGGTCCATTGATAGTGATATCTCCTACATTTGTCAGACTTCCACTACCTGTTATAACTCCATCTGCTCCTCCTGATAGATTTATTGTTCCTGCATTAAGAATTACTCCTCCAGAACCTATATATATTCCTGTTCTTCCAGCACCATTTACATTTATAGTTCCATAATTTTCAGCAGTTGCTTTATAGTCTACATAAATTCCTTCACTGTCTGCTCCATTTACTATAATAATTCCTCCAGCCTGGTTTTTAACTATTGAATTATCAGTAGCTGCCATTCCTCTTGAATTTGCTCCATCTACTATTATTGTTCCATAGTTTTCAAGTGTCGAAAACTTAGTTGCCTGCATTCCATAAGCAAGTTTTCCATCTACCTGAATGCTTCCATTATTTATTCCAGTTCCTCCATCATTTACTACCATTCCTACTCCATGATCATCTGGTACATGTATGTATCCAGAAGTTGAATTTTCTATAGTTCCTGATTCTGCTGCCATTCCTACTGAAATTTTTGGTGGCAGTCCTGACACTACAGTTGATTTTCCAACTTTTATATTGGCATTATTTATCATAGTTCCTGATTTTGTATACATACCTATACTATGATCACTTAATGACAGATTAGCATTATTTGTTCCTGTTCCTGAAGCAGAATAGATATATGATGAATCTGTTCCTGCATTGATAACGGCTCCAGCTCCTACTGTTATATTTCCACTTTCTGTAGCTATTCCAACAGATTCTTTTCCAACTGTTATTGTTCCTCCATTATGAGTTACTGAAGTAGTTCCTGCTCCATAAATTCCAGCTGAATTATTATTTCCTACTGCTATATTTCCTGTATTTGTTATCAGAGTTCCATTCTTCACAAATATACCATTAGAATTATCACCTAATATTATATTTCCTGTATTTGATGCACTTCCCTGAAGTCCATAAATTCCTGTACTTTTTGCTCCTGTACTTTGAATAGAGCTACTATTTGTTACAACAGTATTTTCTCCAAATATACCTACTGCATCTTTTCCTATTTTTATATTTCCATTATTTGATACAGAAGTTACATTTTTACCATACATAGCTACAGCTGAATTAAGTACTGATCCTGTATATGCTCCATTTTCTACTTCCACTGATGAGTTATTTATTATAGTTCCATTCTCACCATAGATACCTATACTTGAATCTCCTGTAAGTTTAATATTTCCGTTATTTACAGTAGTTCCTGTTCCTGTATTGATTATTCCTTTGTTTTTCATAGTTGCTGAACTCATATTTCCAGAATAATTTATATTTCCATTATTTGTAGTGAATACTCCTATTGCTTCTGTTCCTGTTAAATCTATATTTATTCCTGTATTCATTGCTGCATTATTATCCATGTATATTCCTGTTGCTTTATTCTGTACTTTTAGTTTAGCAAGATTTGTTACACTTGCAATATCTCCAGTTCCTGTAAGGAATATTCCTGTTCCCTCTGTTCCTGTTGTAACTTCTTTTCCATTAAAATCTACTGAAGAAGCTGAATCAGAAAGTGTAAGAGCTATACTTTTATTGCTCATAACTATATTTGCTCCTGTATAGTTGATTGCTCCTCCTGCACCAAACAGTAAAGTTGAATCTTCTCCAACTAAAGCAGTTCCACTTATATTCATAATTCCATCAGTTCCAACATAGTATGCTGCTGACTTATCCCCTACTGATACATGTCCTGTTGATGTTCCCACAGCAAAGTCTTCAGTATACATTCCTATTGATGTATCCCCTGTTAAATTTATTGTTCCAGCATTTGTAAGAGTAGTCCCTGCTCCTGTTCCTACCATAGCCTTTGCATTTACCACGTTCCCATTGATAGTTCCAAGATTAGAGTTAGTTATTGTTGCTCCACTATCTCCTTGCAGTCCACTTGTTCCAACAGTTATTGATGTATCATTAAGTAGATTTCCTGATATTCCTGATACTATTACATTAGCAAAGTTAATGTTAAGAGGGGAACCTGATGTAAAATGAAGGTTTCCATTATCAAGATAAGCAAATACACCAGATGCTGTATTTGTTACTGTTCCTCCTGCCACATTAAGATTAGCTCCATTTTTAACATAAAATCCTATGTTATTTGTTCCTCCTATATCTACTTTTCCTCCAGAACCTAAAGTAAATGTGCTTCCCTGTTCCAGTAAAGCTCCTATACCTCTGTCTGCTGTACTTGCAGATGTAATACTAAGTTCTCCATTATATGTTATATCTGCTGCTACCCCTAAATTTTCAGCAAGGTATATACCTAATGCATCTTCTCCTGTTACATTTATTTTTGTTCCAAGAGTTCCTATTATAGATGAATCTACATACATTCCTATTGTTCTGTTTGCTGCAATAGAATCTCCTGTTACATTCATAGTTCCTGTATAACTTATGTCATTGTTTTTCAGATAGATTCCTATTCCTCCATCAATACCAAAGTTATATGTCGTATTTCCTGTTATATCTCCATTATTTACATAAACTCCTATTTTATTTCCAAGAATTGATGGAGTTCCTGTTATAGTTCCTATATCTGTCACTGTAGAAGCTGCTCCATCCAAATAGATACCAATAGTATCATCTCCTGATAAAGTCAGTATTCCCTGATTAGAAACTGCTACTCCATTATCTCCATAGATTCCTATTCCATTATCATTAATAGTTTGAGCTGCTGTATTTGTAAGAGAAATTCCATCAGCAAATATACTTACAAGATTATCTCCTGTATGATTTACTGTTATATTATTTGTTACTGGATTTGTTCCTTCATAGTATATACCTACCCCTTTGGCAGTATTAGTATAGTTTACATTCAATGTTCCAGAAGAAAGTACCGAATCCTTAGAATACAAAGCTATTCCCTGATTTCCCATAGTTATATTTCCACTGTATCCTGATAAAGTTACTGTACTGTTTTCTGCATACAGTCCTGTTCCTCCTGCTCCAACAGAAATATTTCCACTTGTCAGTGTAGAACTTCCATTATCAAGAACTATTCCTATTGTTCCAGCACCAGTTTGAGATATGTTTGTTCCATTAAGATTAACTATTCCAGTATTTTTTCCAACTACTGATGTTATGTTACTAGCAGTTCCTGTTATACTTCCACCATTAAGATTTACTGTTGAAGATGCTCCATCAGCAAGTATTCCTACACCACTATTAATAGTCATTGTTCCAGATGTATAGTTTATAGTTGAAGCATCTTTTCCATACAATCCAAGATAATGAGAACCAATAGTTCCTGTATTTTCTATTGTAGCTCCTTTGGCAAATGCTCCTATACTTCCTCCTGAAAGAGTAGAATTAAGAGTTCCAGCATTTGTAAAGGTTGCTCCATTTTCTGCATATACTCCAATTGAAGATGTCCCACTAGAATTTATTACTCCTCCTGCACTATTTATAAATGAAGCCCCTGCCTTAGTTACAATAACCCCTACAGAATTATTTCCTGTTAAGGTTACAGTTCCTGTTGATGCAGAATCTCCTCCTTTAAAATACATTCCATATCCATCAGCAGCATTTATTGTTACATTTCCACTGTTTGCTACATCTGTATCTATAAAGTATGCTCCTATCCCCTTTGCATTTAAAGTCATATTTCCACTATTAGTAAATGGTGCCAGAGTTGACCCATACATTCCTATAAGTTCATTACTTCCTGATATAATTTCTATATCAGTTTTATTTTGTGTAGAACCTGTTCCATAATATATTCCAATTGGTCTGACAGGATCTGTTCCATTCAGTGCTGTAGCAGTACTAGTCAAATTCATTGTTCCACTGTCTGCAAAAGCACCTCCTTTATAGTAAGCTCCTATTCCCATCTTTCCACCTGTATCAGATGAAAGAGAAATATTCATAAGTCCACTTGTTTTTGAAGTATTATCTCCATCTATATATATTCCAACTGCATTAGGTGTTGCTGTTATACTGCTTGCTGCTGTTGAAGATACTGTAATATTGTTTCCTGATGCATAGATTCCCAATGGTATATCTCCATCAGCAAGACTTGAAGCTGTTACAGAAATAGTTCCTCCACTTAATTCAATCATTCCTGAATAACTTCCTGTTGTTTTAGCAGAAATTCCTATATTTGCTACTCCATTTACATTGACAGTTCCAGAGTTGCTAAATGTAAAGTTTCCATTATCTGTTACATTATGTACCCCTATATTTTCTGTTCCAGAGGCATTATGTGTTACATTTATAGTTCCGCTGTTTTTAAGTACAGAATCTTTACTGTAGATTCCTATATTATTTTCTCCTACAGTTATTATTCCATTTGTTTCATTTGCTGTATTCTTAGCATTAGTCATGAATATTCCAAATCTTCTGTCTGATATTGATGAAGAATCTCCTAAAAGAATATCTGATGTATTACTCAATTTTAAAGCAGTTCCTACTGTATCTTCTACATATATTCCTATTCCTGTTTTTCCTGCAACACTCATTGGAGATGCTCCATTAGTAACTTTTATTTCCTTATTTCCTGCTATTGTGCTCTTGGCATATATTCCTATAGGATAAGTATTTGTTGAACTATCTCCATTACCTTGAATAACTATGTCTTTTCCTACTGCATCAACAGAAGCATCTTTTGCATATATTCCTATAGCTCCACTTACTGGAAGCACACTATTTCCAACTGTTATAAGTCCTGTATTTACTACATTTACTCCCTCTGAAATTATTCCATAAGAACCTGTAGATTCCACTGTTATATTTCCATTATTAGTGAGAGTTCCTGCTCCTGATCCATAAATCCCTACTATAGTTTCTGCTCCTCCAGTATTCAATACTTCCATATTCATATTACTACTAAAAGTATTTCCTGCGACTCCTTTAAAAGCTATTCCTATAGCTGTATTTCCTATTCCAGAAGTTCCTGCATAGTCCACTGTAAGTTTATCTGCTGCATTTATATGAGATATTATAGTATTTCCTTCTGATTGAAGTGCTACTCCACCCTCTTGGATTTCTATTCCATAATTTCCATCTATTTTTACATCAGAACCTTGTGCATATATTCCAATACCACTTTTTCCCACTTTGATATCTCTTCCAGTTCCAGAATCTTTTAAAGTAAGAGTTCCCCCTACTCCAGTTGTATTAGTACTTCTTATTACTATACCTTTTCCATTATCTCCCAATGTAATAGGAGCTTCATTATGTACAGTCATTTGAGTTTTAGCTGCACTATTATGATTATTTTCCATATAGATACCTATTCCATGAGTACCAGTTATATCAATAGTTCCTTTATTGATAACTTCTCCCCATAGTCCAGCTTTCCCTGCATTCTTTCCATAGGCATCTGGAGTTCCAGAAATATTTGTGGCAAGTACAGCTATTCCTATTCCAGAATTTGTAGTATTTGAATTTGTAACTTCAATTGTTCCATTATTTATTATTTTACTTCCATTTACTCCATAAGCTCCAATTCCTTCTGAAACTTTAAGCTTTCCTGTAGCATCTATATCAGTATATCCATAGCTTGTATAAGTTGCTGTTGTTGAAGTCCCAGGAATATTACTGATATCAATAGTTCCTTTCACTTTATAACCAGATTCAGTATTTAATGTAGCTGTTGAATTTGACCCCAGCAACATACCATTTCCTTTAACAGAAGTTATTGTATGTCCTGATTCCAATGTAACTTCTTTTCTTTCCATAATTATGTCATTGAATCCATCTCCAGAAACTGCTCCATTTGATATATTATCTCTATCTACATTAGTTTGAATCGAGATTTTTCCACCATCCAAACTACTCTTATACCAATATGTTCCTGTGTTTATAGCTGCAACTTTAGGAATAGTTTTTAATCCATTTATATATGCTGTTGAACCATTCCATGTTACATCAATATTCCTAAATACTCCAAGATTTACTCCATTATCAGTCAAATTTACTGTTACATTTCCCATTCCTGTATATCTTCCTGTTTCTATTCCAGTTACCCCTGCTAAAGAATAGTCATTTGAATCTCCATAAAAAACCACACCTTTTTTTATATTTAAAGTTGTACTGTTTGTGAAGTTTATATTAGAAACCTGAGAACCTATTTTTTCAGAGAAAAAAGCAAGTTTATTTTCTACTCCATGCTCTATAGTTCCTCCACCAAAATTTATTTTTCCACCCTCTTTAGCAACCAAAGCTCCATTATCTCCACTGACAATATTACTTCCCGTACCAGCTATAGTAACTATTGCTTTATCTCCTCTGGCAAATGCTCCTAATCCTGCTACATCTACTTTTCCGTTAACTGTAACAGAAGTTTTTCCCAGTCCTTTTGAAGCTCCTTCTCCTGATATAGCTGCTGCTCCAATATTATTGTTTTTATCAGCTGATGTTGTTCCATTTGCTTTAGCTGTTATATTATTTACAATAATAGTTGTATCTGGTTGTCCATTGGCATTTCCTCCAGTAGAATTTACAATGCTTCCTGCTCCATAGTTATATACTCCATGTGCAAAAACACCTTTAGAACCAAATCCATTCATAGTTATATCTTTTCCTGTTATTTTAGCTCCATTTTTTGCAAATAAAGCAATTGAATTGTAGCTAGTCATCTCTATATTATTATTTACATTAATGGTCGAATTAAAATCAGAAATATATTTTTTTCCTGTTATACTTTCTCCTCTACCATAGGCTTCCTTATTGTACGTCCCTCCAGTTAATGCTTTTCTAGGATTATACCATACTCCTTCAGCATAAAACATTATACTTTCTGTTGCTCTATCAACACCAGTTCCAGCATTATCAGAAATAGTTGTTCCTGTATTTACATCTACTACACTTCCATTCATAGCAATCATTCCAATTCCTCTTTTGGAATATTTCCCTAATTCAATTTTGAAATTAGAAACTGCCAAATTTTTTATAGGATCAGCACTTAAATAAGGATACCCAATTTCTGTTCCATTTGCAATTCCAACAAGATTTGGAGTTGAAACTGTATTTACTGTAAATCCTAAAGTTGCTGGAAAATATTGTTGATAACCATTTAATGTAGTATTCATCTCATTTCTTTGTCCAGATGATATATAAATGGCAACATTATCTTCACTTTTAGCTTTATCATTTCCAGAAATATTTCCAGTACCTATCTGAGAGCTTCCACTGCCCCCATCTAAATTTGTTCCTATCTTAGCATTTACCATTATATTTCCTTGAAATATTCCATTTGCACTAGGTCTGTCATTATTTCCAGCAAGATAATATCCTACATTTTTATCTCCCTGTAAATAAACATCTCCTAAATCTATAGAAGGAGCTAATGAAGTTCCTACCCATTTTGTTCTGTCAGGAACATACCCTGCTACCCATACTCCTACATTTCCACTACCTGTATAAGTAACATTTCCTCCTGTATTTTGTACTTTTATATTACCAAATACAGGGGCAAACATAAAGTATGCTTCTGAATTTTCGTTATATGCAGGTGTACTTTGTCCAGGCAGGGGAACCATATTTGAAGCACCATTCCATCTATGCATTTCAGCAGGTGCTATATAAAATATCGTATTTTTACTAGTACTTGAAGCCAGTTTAGTTCCTCCAAAATCAACTGCTGTAGTACTTGCAGCATTATCCACTAGACTTTTCCCCCAAACCGTACTTGTTCTGGCATCTGTTGAAGCCCAGTAGACATGAGTATTTGGAAATACCTGTGTTGTAAGAATACTATTTTCATTTCCTGTTATATTTATATCTACATCAGTAAATTTTACATTATATGGACTTGCTGTACTTAATTGTCCTATTATTGTTCTTCCTGCAAGTTCTAAATCTACTCTATTCATTACAATTCCACCAGTCTGTGCAAATACTGCTGTAGAATATGTTGGAGAGCCTCCTATTTTTATTGCCATATCCTGAACTGTTGGAGCTCCTTGAAATATCCATGATTGCTGATAACGTACAGAATTTGGGTTACTTGTTGTATTATTATTTGTAATTCCTGATGGTAAAGCTGACGGTAATGCACCATTATCAACAGCACTGTAGTATGTATTAGCTGTCATTCCTGGAATAGCTCCAAGACTTGTTTCTACTACTGGATATGGAATTCCTCCATATTGATTATTTGGCTTTCCTCCAGCTACAGTAACTGAAGATTTTATGTCTGTATAGCTATTTGTTACATTTCCAAATGAATCAGTATATGCTATTATTTTACTTGCACTTGTTTTTCCTGCTCCAGATATTATTCCTCCTACATTAAACATTGGCTGGCTATTTACTCCACGTAAAGCAGGTCTGGGAGTTCCTTGCTCCCATGCATAAATATTTCTATCCCAATTCATTCTTCCCTGAACAAAAGAAAAACCTCCCATCCAATCTCCTCTTCCACGAGTAAAAGCAGTAAATGTTGGAACTGGTGGTGCTGTTGGTGTAGTTACTACTGGATTTGGATCCTCTACTTTTGGAGGAAGATTTATAGGTATTGCTATACTTAAATTTGGAGTTGATAAAGTTGGTATATTTAACACTCCTGGCCCAGCTACATTTATTGCTCCTATGCTTACATTTATATTTGGTTCATTCACTGTTACTGTTATATCTCCAGGTGCTGTTGGCGCTGTTGGAAGTGTAACAGTAGGTGTTACCACTGTTGGTGTTGGTACATTTATTGTTCCTACATTTATTGAAGCTATTGCTGGTGATGTTACTGGTATCACTGTTGGAGCTGCTGGAACTGTAAAAGATACATTTGGCACTGTTGGCTCTATTACTACTGGTGCTTTTACCACAGGAAGTATAAACAGCTTAGCCTCTGCATCATATACATTTGTATTCAAATGATAATTACCATTCATGTTTATCCAACCACTTGATAAATAACCTCCATTTTTATTGTTATATGTATATTGAGCAGCTCCCAAAAGTGTTCCTTTTTCCCCTGCTTCTGATGAATTTCCATGTACTTCATTGAATCTCTTTCTTAATTTATCCATAGGAGTATCATTTCTTACACTCCCTTGCCAACCTTTATCTACACTGTCAGCTTTTGTATATCCTCCAATAATTGTAAAGCCATATGCTGGTGCTGTTGGTTTAGAGTAAAAGTCTGCTTCTTTTAAAAGAACTCTTGAATCCAGATTTAAAGCTTTAAGTTTTCCTTGATTTTCTAATATTTTTTTCTGTATTTCTTCTTTTTCCAATTGTATTCTAGTTAAAAGATCATTCTTTGACTCTTGAATATCTTCTGCTGTTATTCCCTCTCCAAAAGATATTCCACCAGTTATCATAAAAGCTATCAGCAATGAAAATGAATAACTGACTTTTCTTTTTAAAAATCTTTTCAAAGACTTTTCAATATCTCCCTTTTTCATAAAATCTTTCCCCCTTTTACTTTCTGTTCCATCTTATCTAGTCTACTCAAGTATTCATTCAACTTTTCATTTTCAAGTAAAATATTTTCTATTTGATTATTATTTGAATTGAACTTGTCATATGTTTCATCAAATTTCTGACTTAAAAATACTCTGTTTTCGTCTGTTTCTACTCCTAAAACTTCTTCAAGTCTTATTATTTCCTCTTCTTCCATCTTCAGAAAAGCCATTCTTTCCTTTCCTATTTCAAAAGCTGTTCCTGCTGCTGCCATTCTAGCTTCTGGAGTATTTTCACTTCTGAATACTTTCTCTTCAAGAGATTCATTCATATCACGCCTAATATCTTCCAATATCTTCTTCCCTTTTTTCTCTTCCTCTTTTTCTGCTGCTATTCTGACTTTTTCAGCATCTTCAATAGCTTTTTGCTTTGCTTTTTCTTCATTTTGTATTTCTCTTCTTATCTGTTCAAGAACTTTTCTGCCTTCTTTTTCATTTATTTCCTGTGAATAAACTGTTATAACCAGACAAGACAAAAAGAAAAATATTCCTAGAATTTTTTTCATCTTTCCCTCCTTAACATTTAACGTATCCATATTAAAATAACAAACAAATATTCTAAAATTCAATTTTTTAGATATATACAATACTTTTCGTTATATATATTTTAGTATACTTATATAGTAGTCATATTTTTATTATATCACGTAAAAACACTACGTACAAATAAAAAGTAAGTATAAAAATGTCTGTTTTTAAAGTATCTTTTATTTTATAGTTTTATAGAACAAAATAATTCAAAGAAATTTTTAAAATTATATTTTTAATATAAAAAAAGTGGACACCCAACTCTACTTAAGTTGTTACTTGTCCACTTTTTATAATGTATTTATTTTTACTTACTTTAAATCTATACTCCTATCCCCATAGTCACTAAAAGAATTGTTATTATAGTTATACTTATAATTATTGATGCTGAACTTGCAAATCCTGCGATTCCAACATCACCATCACATTTCTCAGTAAATACTGCTGATAATGCTGATACTGGAGCAAAAACTGCTATTACCAACACTTGACGTATTTCCAGTGGAAAAGGCATAAATCTATAAAAAATAAATGCCAGTATACTGGAAGCTATATATCTTATTATTAGTATAAATCCAGCTTTTGAAAGATAATCATATCTGAATTTTATTTCAAACATCATTCCTATCATAAGCATAGAAGCAAATCCATTAGCAGCACCTATAACTGATGTTATAGAAATTATTGCTTTAGGTATATGAATATTTAATAAAGTTAGTACCAGCATACCTGTATATGTTACAAAGGGAACCGAAGAAAAAAGTTTTTTTATAGATTGAACAAAAGAAGCCTTTTCCTTACTTCCTATTACTGCTGATGTTACTGCATATGAACCTCCAGTACAACTTATAGAATTCCCAATATCAAACATACATACAGCTACCACCCCAAAAGCTCCAAGAAAATTCTGAACAAAAGGCAGTGTAAATGCTCCTATATTATAACCTGATAAATTAAGCATATATAAAGCTCTCATCTTATCATCTTTTTTATTTGAAAGAAGATATCCTAAAAATATCATAATCATATTGCAACCAAGTCCCAGAAGCACAAGTATAAAAAGAGAATCATCTTTCTGAAAGCTTCCAAAACTATTAATTATAGCTGCTGGAAGAGTTATATTTATAACTATCTTTGTTACTATTCTGTAGTCATCTGGTGCAAAGAATTTTCTTTTTTTCAATACATATCCTATTATTATAATAAAGACAAAAGCTGATGCTTTCATCAAAACCTGTTCCATAAAGCTTCCCCCTGTTATCTTATTTTTTAATATTTGTTATTATATACCTTTTTTCGTCATTTAACTATATTTATTTACTTTCCTTCAAGTCTTTTTAAAAGTTTTGTTATTTGAGTGTTTGTAAAATTAACCTATCATAAAACAGCAAAAAATAAATTAGGTAAAAAATATCCTTGCATCTTATCTGAATAAATGGCTTAGAGTAATATCTCATATTCAGTAAATAAAAAAAGCCCCAATGGGCGAGGTGTGAAGTTATTTTCTATCTAACCATTTACAGATAATACTAGCTAGTACACCGGCAACAACCTGCAAGGCCAGTTCTTTTAGAAAACTCATTCAGTACCTCCAGTTATAAGGATCTACTACCTGCAAGAAATGCGACTAACTTGTAGGTATGAAAAAAGCTCCCACAAAGTGAGAGCTTATCTCATCGCATTTTATCCTTATAACTGAAACCCAATGGGTTGATGCTTATAATTTATTCTATCATTTCTTTAAAATTTTGTAAAGTGCTTTAAAATCTTCTACTGTTTATAAATAAACTAAAGCTTATTCAATTTGTCATGCTCATTATAACAAAGATATAATTACTTTTAAACAACCTAAAAGATTATAAAACTACAAAGTAATTTTATGTGATGAGAGGTTCACTTGTAAAATAACTAAAATCAGTATATACTTTTATAATAGAATAAATATATAGGAGGATCAAATTATGCCAGAATTGTTTTACCAAAAGCCAGAAATATATAGAATTTTTGTACCATTACCAGAAAATCCATTAAAAGCTTTAAATTCTTACTTGATAAAAACAGAAAACAGAAATCTACTTATTGATACTGGTTTTAATCGCCCTGAATGTTATGAAGCACTTGCAACAAGTTTAAAAGACTTAAATGTTGATATGGAAAAAACAGACATTTTTTTGACTCACCTGCATTCTGATCATACTGGACTTGTAAATAAAATTGCTCATAAAAACAGCAAAATCTATATCGGAAAAATAGATTATGAATATATGTTTGAAAATATTGAAGGTTTTAACTGGAAAAGATCAGAAAAAAGATTTGCCGAAGAAGGATTTCCCTATGAAATCATAGAAAGATTACGAGGTACAAATCAGGCTAGAATTTTTGCTCCTGATAAAATGTTTGAACCTCACTTAATTGAAGATAATGATAAAATTTCTTTAGGTGAATTAGAATTCACAGTTATTTTTACTCCAGGGCATACACCTGGTCATACTTGCCTTTATTTAGAAAGAGAAAAACTTCTATTTTCTGGAGATCATATTCTTTTTGATATAACTCCCAATATAACTTCATGGTTAGGAGTAAAAGATTCTCTGAGAGATTATCTTAATAGTTTAGAAAAAATAAAAAAACTTGAAATAAATAAAACTTTTCCTGGTCACAGAGCATATTCTGAAGATGTCTATAGTAGAATAGATGGAATAATAGAGCATCATAAATCTAGATTATTAGATACCCTTGAAGTAATTAAAGAAAATTCTAATAAATTAACAGCATATGAAATAGCAGGTTTAATGAAATGGAATATGAGAGGTAAATCATGGCTAGAATTCCCAGATAATCAAAAATGGTTTGCTGTTGGAGAAACATTATCTCATTTAGATTTTTTAATCAATGAAAATAAAATAGAAAAATTTAAAGAAAATGATATCTACAGATATAATTTAAAATAAAATTTTAACATAGAAAAACTAGTCTTAAGTATATTTTTATATTACTTTCAACTAGTTTTTCTTTATTTTTTGACTATTTTATTTTATAATTTTATTGAATCTTTTACCTTAAATGCCAAGTATAACGCATATTTTTTATCTTTCAGCATCATCCCATTCTCCTTTTTTTATAATTATATCATTCTTTTTTTTAAAAATCTGGCTACTTTCGGACATGAATTTTTTATACTTTTAGTTCTATTCAATTATTCTTAATAATAAAAAAATACTATAATTTTTTATTCTTTAATTCTAAAATAAGTTCTGACATATTCAAGCCATAATTATCTGTTATTATTACTACATAAAGAAAAACTAAAAAAACTATAGGAGTGATAAATATGAAAAAATTAGCTGTTGTTGGAGTTATGGTATTAGCTTTAGGTGCTACTGCATTCGCAAGAGGACATAGAAATTGGAATGGTTCAGAAGGAATGCATAACTTTGGAAATACTTCTTGTCAATCATCTTCAAATCATATGAATTTTAAAAGAAGTCCTGAAATGGAAAAAAGCAGTATTCTTATTGGAGAAAAAAAATTGGAAATAAGAAAAGAAATGCTTAAAGATAGCCCTGACTGGAATAAAATTGAAAAACTTAATACTGAAATAAGTACTGAAAGAGGAAAAATGAGAACTGCTGGAATGAAAGCTAGATTTGAATATAATAAAACTCTTCCTAATCAAAACTAAATATATCAAAAAGAGCAGGAATTCTCCTGCTCCTTTTTATTTAAATTTTCTTTAAATCATAATTTTGAAATATTTGATTAAAATTTATATCTAAATCCTACATTCACCTGCCAGTTTTTATTATCTTTATTACTTCCTAGTTGTTTTTCTACATCTGCATATACATTTAA
>OKRR01000389.1_pt1 | contig 50842 bp, 70 predicted proteins | sample 1601211 | NCBI WGS metagenome assembly OKRR01 (sample SAMEA3541525, study PRJEB24748) | human gut metagenome | biome: human gut; feature: human-associated habitat; material: faeces | place: China | collected 2012
AAGTATACTATTCTGTTCTTTTTTGGGGTTCTATTTATTTTCCATCTTAATTTCTAATACTCTTCCCCGGTTTCAAGATCCACCAGGCGAACAGCACAACCAAGCGCCGCGGCGATTTTTTCAACATCTGAATAGCTCATTGTATCTCGGAAAAGTTTATTGCTCAATGGCTGCGGTTTCATGTCGATTTTTTCCGCCAGCTCTGAAACCTTTATATTTTTTTCAAGCATAACGCGCCGTATCTGTTTACTTGCTCCCATTTTTTCATCACCTCACAAATATAATAGCATTTGATTATGATAAAATCAACAGCAAAATAATATAATCAAAAATAATTATGTTTTCCTATTGACTTCATAACCAATATTGATTATAATAAAACCATCAAAGAAAGAAACTAATCAAAATCAATTATAAAAAGGAGATACAAACCATGAGAAAATACACAGTAGAAAAAATGAGTGAAACCCGTGAACTTATCACATTCGCAGAGCTTAACGCAAAAGGCGAGAAAATCCAGATCGAGCTTGTTAAGGGTACATATTCCGGGCACAATTATTCTCTCCCGTACCTCTGGAAGAAACATGGATACATCGACCGCATTCTTGAAACCTATTGGAGCATTACCACATACGCAACCGAGAACGGCGGAAAAGGTTCTTGCTGGGGGCGCTACAATCCACAGACCAAATTATCAGATGATGGGAAGCGTCAGGTTATCGACTTTGCATGGATGTTTGAAGCAACCGAAGAAAACCGCAAAAAGCTTATAGAAGAGGTTGAGCGGTTAGCGTTCGCAGAATAAAGCCGAAACGCCCTTGTGGGCGTCCGGATCGGGTGCCGCCGGTCCGCTGATGATGGCAGGCAGAAAGGGACAAAAACATGAAAAAAGATTATTTGTCAAATATGAAAATTGCCCTTGTCTATATGATTGATCGGGCAACGCAGGACGATAAAAAAAGTAAACTCGTTGTCGAGGCATTGTTCTCGAATCCGGTACAAGCCGAGGATAATTATAAAATCCAGAATCCAGAGAAAAAGCGTTATTTGCTCTTTGTCGACGATTTAGAATCGTTCGAGCGCTTTTATAATGATATCCAGGATCTCAATGAACAGTATGGTGACCATGCAATATACCACCTTGATGAGATTGCGCTGAATGTGGATCTTGAAAACAAGTTTAGAGCGATTTTAGGGATCTGGACAAACACAGAAATTTAGGCCGTTTGGAGTTTCCCGGGGTTCGACTCCCCGGGACGGCGTTTATTCCCCGGCTTCCAAGGTAAAGGGAAAAAAGAAGTTGCATGAATGAAAATGGGCAGCGGAAAGAGGAGCTTTTAAAACGACTTGACAACCTCGAACCCTGCCGCGATAACCCCGTATATCTCGCAGAAGTTCAGGCAATACGAAAAGAACTTGTAAAACTAAACGATGAAGATTAGCCGCCGCAGAGGATGCAAGCCCGGCCCGTTACCGGGCGGCGGTATTTTCCGGAAAAGAAAAGAGGAATGATAGCATGATGAATTTTATAGCTGTTATATGTGTGTTTGTGGGCGGCTATGGCGTCCGCTGGCTTTGCGAAGTAATGCAGGAGGTAAAATAGCATGGAGAAATATGATTTTGATTCTATGGGCGCTGTGTGGGCTGATCAGGCCCGCGAGATCACAGAAAAGGGCGAGTTTATCGCTCATTCTGGAAACTGGGATTTATGGATTCATTCCGGCACTGTTTACAGTATCCCGGTTATGGGTTCCGGCTGCGGTGCTTCCGTGTGGTGTCCGTTGTCCGGATTGCGTCGGCATCTGCACCACCTACGGAATATTTGCGGATATACAAAGCTTATACCGGCAGACTGGCAGAACGTAAACACGGAATTTCTGCGCGGTCTTGGTATCGCATAGAGGGAATATAGGCGGCTTCATGCTGCCTTTTTCCCGTATCTGATGCGTTGCGCGGATCTCTCCGGCATCTTGACAAGCTATGTATAATTATGGTATGGTTGACTATAAACAAGCCTTTATACGCCGTTCTGCGGCGTTGTTGATGATATGGCTATATTCTTATAGTTACAAGTGCAAAGACGCTATTCCGGCGTGGTCTGGCGGTCCCGTGTTGATGTCTTAGCAGCTCCACAGATCCACCGTTTGTCATAATGGCAATATACGTAATTCAAGATACAATTCAATTTTTTCACAGCTTTTGAAGAGTTTCTGTTCCGTTTTCCCGGCACCTACCAAAATTCAAAAAAATTCCATTTTTCATTCTGGACTTTTCATGCCAGAAATCGGTACCCCGGGGGGTATCATTTTCAAACACCTGAGCCCGGGATTTTGAAAAAATGTTTTTTATGCAGCATACGTCTCCCGGATCCGGCGCAGCGTGTCTGGCGTGGACTGGGCATAGTATGCCGCTGTAACCGCCGGGTTGGCATGTCCAAGGACTTCCTGTATGATTCCAATATCGACACCCTTATTTTTCAGATTCATTCCTAATGTCTTGCGGAGCTTATGTGGATACACCCGGCATTTTACACCAGAAATCTTTGCAACACGTTTCAGCGCCGACCGGATGCCGGTTTTCTTCAGCGCATTGTGGCTTCCTCTATTCGATACAAAAAGGAATGGATTCTGATCTGATCTGGTATCCAGATACTTCTTCAGATAATGGCGTGCATCCGTGTCCAGATAGATTGTACGGTACCGATCACCCTTTTCTCCCTGAATCATAATGTCTCCGGTCTGCCAGTCAACCATATCCCGTGTAATTCCCTCAATCTCTCCAACTCTGGCACCGGTAGATCTAAGGACCTCAATAATCGCCCGTTCCCGTTCTGTTGTGCATGCATCTTTAAGTTTTGCCATCTCATCCTGTTTAAAGTAGTCGATAGGCTTCTTTGCGGTTTTCCTCTTTTCCACGGATTCCACCGGATTATCTACCCGGAATTTATCTTTTCTCATCCATGAGAAAAAAGCGGACAGATACAGCCGTTCATTGTTGATCGTTGTATTCTGGTTCTTCTTGCCATTAACGCTCATATTCTTTCGCTCGTACCACTGAAGATAATTGTAAATGTCCAGTTCGTCGATCTGAGTCAAGACCTTTCCGGTCAATGTAACGAGCCTGTATACTGCATTCAGATAGTTTTCTTTGGTGCGTTCTTTCAGCGTTCGCTTCTTATACCTGAATGCTTCTACGATCATTCGATTCTGATCATCTACACTGTCTCTCAATTCGGCTGGCAAAGTTGTAATGTCTTCCACGTTGACTCCGGATAATTCCTTTGTCAGTACCTGTTCCAAAACATTCATCTCATCAGAACTGATATGATTTTTCATCGCCAATAAAATACGATCTCGCAACTTCGTTTTTGCTGTCTGTCCGCTCATAAATAATGTCCCCCTTCCAAAATCGTTTTTCGAATGTATGTTCGCATAAAAAGTTTTTTATATGCCGGGTGTTACCCCGGCACAAAATCATTATACTTTCTTGATCTTATTCATTTAATATTTCTATCCTCATCTAAAATGACTATGTGAGTTAATTCTCTTCGTAATTCTTCTTTCTGCTGTTTTAAGTCTCCGATTTTGCTTTGCAATTCTTCGATTTTTGACTCAATCTGTGTAATGGTTCTTCATTTTTCGGCAACTTCTAAAAGATTTCTTTCTTTAAGTTCATGCCGCATTTTTTCGTATTTTTCTAATCTTTCACACCCACAACAGTAGCTACTACTCGAATAACAATTACCACAAGGTGAAATTAAAGGCCTTTCCAGGAGCTTTAAATCCTCCTTGTTTACGATATAGGTTTTCTTTTCAATCATTTGCTCTCCTTACTCAAATTTTAATTTTCTGGTCATTTATAATCTTCAAATCTTTTTACCGCCGCAAAAGCAAATCTCGAGTTTACCCAGCGTTGTAGGCGTTTCAGATCAGTTCCCGCAGACAGCTTGTACTTGTCATAGATCATCACATACGGGCTGTATCCCAGATCCCGTAGAGTATATATGCGTTCAAGATCCTGTTCCAGCGTGGTATTAAATCCACACAGAACATATACGCTCATCTTCCGGTAGTCCCATTTTGTCTGCCGCTTGAACATCTCAAACTTTGGAACAATCTTATCTTTATCCTCGTACCGGTCCCATGCGAAATGGATTTGTTTAATCTTCATCTCCTTGAGATACTGGGCTTTCTCTGCTGTCATGATTCTGATGTCGCATCCCTGCGAGAAGTCCACCCATGCTCTGCTGGCAATGAGCTGTTGACTCAGATTTCTCCAGTCTTGGCAGGCAAACATATTCGGATCCAGAAGCACTATATTCTTTTGCCCAGCCCAGAACTCCGATAAATTAGCCACTTTCCGACTGCGCCGCCCCTCTTTATGCCCGACAATGCAAAAATCGCATCCCCGTGGGCATCCACGAGTGAGGAATCCATACGCCGTATCCTTACATAACTCCTGGTAAAGGCTGTAGTCCGGGTAGATATGCTCAATCTCTTCCGGCAACGGATCACCGCCAGACGGATATGTATATCCAGTGCCACCCCGTACTATCTCAACCGCATTCACAGGATGTGGATAATCTGGAGTGAAAGTGAATACCTTGCTCATATATACTTTGTCTGGCGGATTGATCCATGCTGTCATCGGATCGTACCACTCTACCGAATCGCCTTTTCGCTTATGCCATGCTGATAGCTTCATGAAAGGAAGATTCGGAAAATTATGCCCATCAACATCAATTAGTGCTATTCTCATTCATCCTCCAAACCTTAATTCACATATTTACACCGCATTCTCTTAAAGCCTGCGTCCAAACTTCTTTTACTTTCTTCGGGCAATGTGCCATAGCATCCGACCATGTAGGCCAGCGTCCATGCTGATCGTAAAATTTGTACTGATATGCAAGGCTATCCCGATTGTGTGGCTGCTCCGGACTATGCTTTACTGCACATTCCGGACAAGCTCCTTCGGGTGTTTTTCCGACCAATGTCATTCCATATTTTTCTTTCAAATATCCCACGTCAGATCCTCCTATTCTGGTAAATCTTAATTTCAGTTTTCCATATCAAGCTCTTCGCAAATTTCCTCGTAATACCTCTTTTCATCCGCAAAATGATCGTACACCATTTCCTCTACCATCATTTTGGCATCATGCTCACACATTTCCTTGCCGGTCAGCAAGTCCCCGTATGTATCGAGCACATTCGATGTTGTAAACCAATCTCCCTCTGAATCTCTAAACAACGCCACTATGACTTTGGGATCATCTCCATGATGCCCGAACACAAGCGTGTGAACCACTGCGCCGGATGGTTCTTTGTTCTCTACCCACTTTTTCATAGTATCCTCCAAATCTTAATTTTTTTCATTAACCACTTTTATTTTTCGACCACACGCTGGACAATATATCATTTTATTGTCTTTCGGCGTTCCTTCTTCCAGATACCAGGGATTTCCACATGATGTATCATAGGCATTAAATTCCGCATCTATTAGTGTCCACTCACACCAACCCGGATCATCTTTTACTCTACTCATTGACATCGCCTTCCATACGCACATCTTCCGGCTTCCAGTCCTCGCATCTTAGTTCTTCCCCTGCCTTGCTCCAGTCGCAGGCGTACTCGTATAAGCAGTTATCGCATCTTTCCATTAAACATCTTCCTCCAGTAAGTTCATATCATATCCACTTGAAACAAAACGTTTTGTCAATTCATGATTGATTCCATTCCCCAAATACTCATATATTTTAAACATGTTATATTTGGTAAAGTCTGTATCAAGGAACTCATTGATTCCATTTAACATAAAATCATGAAGTTCATCATTTTTTCTTTGGAATTGATAATACTCAGTTTTACACGCTGCCCTTGAAAAGCTTTCAAGCACTTTACATTTAATTTCAAACTCGTCTTTATATTTTTCCAGACAGATATACTGGTTCATCCTCTTTTCTGCGATAAACTCCAGATTATCGTTAATAAAGCTTCCGGGAAAAGCTTTTAAAAATCTTTTAACTATGCTCCATTCAACCATGTTTATCCTCCTCAAAGCTTCTATCCTTCGCCCAGTGCTGGCACCATCCTTCAAAGCAAGCTATATAGCCGATATAATGCCCGTCCATCTCACAATGGCATATAATTATATCTTCGGCCTGCGTACGGATATTATGGCGGCAGTTACAGCATGTCTTCCCATTTTCTTCACTCATTTTATTTTTCTCCGGGTAAGCCAAAATCCTTATATTGTGCAGAAAAAGAAAATTTCTTTCCACATTTACAACATGCCTCTGTAATCGTATACATTCTCGATTCGTTATCACCGTGACACTGTGTATCTTTTGACTTAAATCTGTGTCCACCTGTTAAGAAACACATTATTTTATTCATTTGCTACTCCCTTCCGCTTTCTCTATTTCACGGTCAATAGCATGATCCACAATCTTCGCTATTAGGACAATTTCCGCCTTCGTTAAAATCCCATATCCAGTAGCTGTGTGTATGATTTTTCTCAATTCCCGATTGTCTGCTGGCGTGGACATTTCATTTTCATCTGCCATCTACGACTCTCCCTTCTTTGTCGCATCTCTCAAACTCGATAACCCATACCCAAGGATTAGCTTTCCATCCGTATAAATCAAGTTCCGACTTCTTAATCGTCCCATCCCAGATTTGCATAAACCCTACTATTGGCGGTTCTATCCATCCAGTATTCATACAATCTGTGCAACCGCATGAATCTGCATTCACATGATTGCATTCTATGCCTTGTGCGCCTTCAGCAATTGCTTCATCGTTTGAGATATCTTGCAATCGTTCGAGTTGTACGTCCACAACTCGCAGCCATATCCGTGCCGCCTCTTTCGGCATGTGAATTGATGGATGATACAGTAGCTTTGATGATTCCTTAAACATCGGATGGTTTGCTAACTTATCAGAAGCCTTGTAAATATATGTTCCGTCCTCATATCCTTCTCCCCATGTTTCCCGGACATACAGGATATCTCCCACCTGATATGGCGGATATTGTTCGTAAAATTCTTTCTCGCTTAACTTTTTGATTCCCGATCCGCCTACTGTATTCGCCCAATCATCATATGCGAAATACTCTTCACGAACGCGTTTGTTCGGCAGCCGCCGTGTGCATGTTTTCTGTCCGGCAAGGATTGCCCGGACCATCTCCGTATTAAACAGGATCGGCTTCTCTTTATTCTCCATCGCCTTTTCCCTCCATGTTCGGGCACTTTGAAAAAAGATAATTTCCAATAGCAGATATCAGTGAACTTCCTTCTATTCCATCTCGTCCATATTCAATACGCCATCCATCATAATCCCCATAGTCCTCTTCATAATCTTCCTGATCTTCTCCCATCATTCTTCCGATGCGATATCCGATAACCTCATGTTCTTCAATATGGCCATTATTAACTTCATAGATCGGATGTCCAATTGGAATGGGTATTCTAAAAGTATTATTTGCCATACAGTTCTTCCTTCCACCTTTCCTCAAAGCGCATCTTTTTAAGTTTGATCTGTTCCCGGTTCGGCACCAGACTCAATTCTTCAGCGCACTGAACCACATCCGTATATTCCTCGATTAAATGGTCCATTGCATCTTCTTTAAGAACTGGCGTGGGATTTTCCCCACGCTCAATTCTCGCAAGTTTAAGTGCTGCATGTGCCAATTCCGTTGCTTCTTCTGCCAGCTGTTCGATCATCGCTGCCTCTCCAATTTTCTCAATCATTGTATCTCCTCCAAATTATTTAAAATCAACTGTGAACTCATCAGAAATACTACCCTTTGGAATGAAAATCTTATGATAATATTTCTCGTCCTCAAACCAAAGCCATTTCTTCGTTTTTTTATACCATTCAACTCTGAAATTATCTTCGCTATAGTATAATGTTGTGTCTGTAGAATTTAACTTATTGGCAACAAATCCACCATCATCAAGCGTGACCATGTACTGATACCACAGGTTCTCATCAAAATAACCTCTTCTTATATAGACTCTTCCAGATATCATATTATTGTCCGCAAGTGTTACAATTTTTTCAGTCGCATATGGTTTACCTGTGTCTTGCCAAGGTAGCGTAATCATTTTTACCATTCCTAATGCAAATAGTGCCGCCGCTGCCATAGTGGCCATTCCAAAACAAGTATATTTAATAGGCTTTTTATCCCAATCTACCGAGAGAAGCCAAATACATGCAACCAAAATGCTTGCTATATGTATGCAAACCGACATTGCTAACCTCCAATCATTTTGTGGTTATGGCATTATTTGCGGGAAATCCGTTATTGACATTTGCCCTGGTATACTTTCCTTAGACTCATTTTTTTCTTTTTCCATTCTGTGCTTTTTATATTCGTTATATTTGGCTCGGTACATATAGCTTTCACCGAACACGTTCCAAGCCGCTTTAACCAGATTAGGCTCATATTTTCCAATAAGATTCAAATCATCCACCGCCCTGTATGATATTGGGCATCCGCAACAGCCGGTTCTTTTCAACCCATATACTTCATAAGCATCTGAGTATTGGATACCATACCTCTCTTTGTACCATTGCTTGTCCTTATCGCTAACATAATACAGTGGTCGTAGCCGATACGATCCGTCAGCCGTTTCTGTAAAGCACAGAGCCGTATTATCTTTTCTTGGTACGGATCGCATTCCACCTTCATCCCGCCTTTCTCCAGTAATTACCATCTCATATCCCTTCTGTATGCTATGTGCAACTTGTTTTTTGCAATAATCACAGCATTTTGCACTCACCCGGAATGGTATTGGATTTTCCTTAATGAAATCGAGCATGTATTTTGATGAATTGATTACTAACTGTATATTTGGTCTTGGCTCTCCTTTTGAATTGCAACAGCAAAGAAAATTTATTGCCTGCTCGCTTTTGGGATATCGTTCTCTTAATTCCTCCCTTTTTGCCTCTTTATCTTCTGCATTCCAATACTCATCATGAATTGAAAGTGGAATATTCTTTTTCTGAACCGCCTCTAAGCCTCCGGACATAATTTTTGATACAAATGGCAGACCGTATTCTCTGGTAGCCATCACAATGTTTTTCTTTGGCCTATATGTGGTAATTTTGACACCGTATGCTTCAGCCACCTCTTTTACATGTCTTTTGATTGCTTCCATCTCTAATCCGGTGTTAAAAAAAGCGTACTGCACTTCTGGCAACCCCGGAATCATTTTTCTTGTTCTTTCGATGAGATCGAGAAGAATATCACTATCAGCACCACCTGAGTACGAACATATTGCATTTGGATGTGCACGTAAATGCTTTGCAATAATGCTCTGGATGGCCATGAATTTTTTTGGTGAATCAAAGTCCGCATAATCAGGTCTGTCAGTATATACTCTGCTTCTAAATTCTTCTTTCATTCTTCATTTGGAGTAAAGGATCCTTTATCGCTGGCCAGCAAACCTCTTACTCCTTTCATAAATCTATTTTTTGTTTACAGCCTCAGTTTACTGAAGATTCGTTATTCTTTTCTTTTGTTAATAAATTTCATAGTTACTTACCTAATCTCAAGACAAACTGTAGACAGCCCCAGTTCTCTATTCTCGTCAATAAATGCAACGGCGAGAAAACTGTTCTCATAGCCCGGTGAATCAAATCCTTCCTCTTTGCTTATCTGGAACGGCACCTGCTTAGCAGTCAAAATCTCCGTAAGCTCGTCTTTCATTGAAATATCATCGCCTTTTTCGTCTTCACGGTCCTCAGAATAGTACATTCCTTCATCCAGATAATACTTTTCAATGCATTCTTCGATAAGTTTTTTAATCATAGAATTTCTCCTCGTTTAGTCCCACAATAATACATTGTCGGTTTCTCTCACTATTTCGATCTCATGCATATCCCAGGGCTTATGTACCATTCTTCTCACGTCTGATTCAGATGATAGCCTTATATTGCCATATCTTTTGCGGCTAACGTATTCATCCAGATCTTTTGTGCACTTCGGGCATAATCCACCATATTCTCCATAATCCCAAGGTCGTATTCTAATTGGCGCCCCACAGCGATCACATATATTCTTTTGATCGCCATAATCAAGAATATATCGTTTAAGGTTTCGATCCTCGGCACTACCAGTTAAAACGACTTCCTCATATGGATCTGACAGGTCTGAATTTCTTTCGTGAGAACTCATTGACACTACAATGCTGTTTAGATTCAATCCCAACCATATGGGACGTTCAAAATCGCTATTTGCCGTCAGATCATGTATCATTATTTGCCCCTCGTAAGAAATGTTTTGATGATCTGGAAAAATCCCTTTGCAGGCTTGATATCAGCATCAGCCTTCTTGATGATATTAGAAATACTTCTATCTTCGACCTCGTAATGAGCATCCAGATATTCTCTTAATTCCTTGATATCCTTCGGAGTGTTAATTGTTCTTACGATATGTCTGCCCATTTTCTCAGTCTGGTTGATCATCTTGTCCAGGGTCAGATCACAGTACTCGTCCACCCAATCTCCGAGGTAATAGAACCGATCCACGCATACCTTCTGTTTCCTGTCCTGGAATGTTCCAAACAGGATCGGGTCCTTATCCTTCTTCTCGGCAGCAATTTTGCGTTCTTCCTTGCCGGTATAATCGGTAAACACGATATACATCTGATCAAAAAGATCCTTTGTCTTAGCGATAACATCCACAATCTCATCCGGGATTTCACGCTCATATCGTTCCAGCTCAATAATCTTTACCGGACGGTCGCTTCTGCTACGTTCTGTCACCGAATCAATATAGAAGTCGATATCATCCTTATAGATGAAAGTCGTGATTCCCATTTCTACAAGCGCCTGTTCCTTCTCGATGGATTCCATACAGAAGAGAATTTTTCTCAGTCCCCTAATCTGCCCGGTAGTTTTATATTTGTTTGCCAGCTCAATGCAGTTTTCGTAAATTTTCCGAAGATCCGCTGAAGTAACTGTATGTTTCTTGTTTTTGATCTGATCAAAATACTGCTGCGGAGTCATCACGTCACGTTCACTGCTTTCATTCTGCCTTAATTCGTCCATCTCACTTATCCTCCCGTTTAACAGTTATTTCTTTGTCGATTTTTAATGGATCCCCATCAAAATTCCACAGCTGAATTTCCTTGCAAACAGCGCCGCATTTCTGGCACTGAGAAAACTCGCTCCATACCTGATCAATCTGGTATCCATCCTTGATAAACTTGGTATTCACCTCGTTTTCAGAAATCCGATGAATAATGATGCTACCACATTTGCCACAAGTCATCATTCGGAAATGCCCACGCCCGTACCGGACGATGTTATATGCCGCCCGGATTCTGCTTTTCAAATCATTGGTCATCATATCCTGCTCCTTTCGCTTAATTTACCGCCCACTTCGCAGCATACAAAACAGTAACTCTGTCATAGATCTCTTTCTTGGTCCTGTCGTGCACGCAATCGGGGTTGCAAGCTTCCACTCAGTTGAAGCATCTAATGGTGTGAAATTTTCTACCTCGTCGAATGAAACATGGATCAATTTAACATTTTTCATATGCCCAACATCATCTCCATCTCATTGCATCGTAGATAAACGGCAACCACAAAATCCACATAATATCATCGACTATTCTGGGCTGTACCTCACCATACCAAATAAGCTCTAACGCACTCCAAACAAGAGCGATTGCGATCCACACAATAAGTGCTTTTATCACCTGTGTTTTAATCACTATGTTCACCTCCAGCGCTCTGCATTTGATAGTGGATTCCATACTCTTTATAAACTTCATCGGCATATGCTCGGATATCCATTTTCTCATCAACTAAAATTCCGTTTATCTCGCCAAGAACAGCATCTGAGAACTGAATCAACTTCGATCTCTTATCACTTCCGGCATCTACCGGAGTCCAGTGAAATTTTTCGCAGAGGACCTTGACTGAGGATGCCAGAAATAAACACATGATTTTCTCCATTCGCTCACATTCCGACGATCCGCTCAGTAACTCCTCTCGGTTTTCCCATTCTTTCTGAATATGCTCATCGATTTCGGCAGCAATTTCTTTTTTCAGCTCTTCTTTCTTATCTGCCACTGCCTGCCGTTTAATTGCCTCGATCTGATCCAATGTGTACTGATAAGTTACCGGCTTACCACGCATTTTCTCAAGCCTGCGCCGTTCTGCTCTGGTAAGAGTAATTTCTTCACCTTCTGCATTCCTAAGCATGTTTCCTCTCTTCCTTGTAAATCCGTTCTATTTCTTCTAATGTCACATCCACAAACAGATGTTTAACAAGTGCTGTCTCGTGGTATTTCTTCAGCGGAATCTTGATATCTTCCACGAGCTTATCCCACCACACATCATCCTCAACCGGGCCACAATGCGTCTTGAAAAAGTTCCAGGCATCCACGAAAATGTCCTGATACATCAGTGGCTGCAATGGAGTCATATCCTCTTTGATTCTCTGGATTTCTCCGGAGACCGCCAAAGTGAACACACGCCCCATCACGCCAATCTGATGTTTTGCTGTCATTGCTTCAATAGTCTTTTCGTCAACCTTATCCCAGTTTTTCAAGCAGCGCATCCCGTCCGTATATACTTGCCAGTAGATTCTAAGTATTTCTTCTTTCATATCCATTCGCCCTCATGTTGCATAGGCATTCAAAGCATGTATCATTTCCGAATCTGCCATCGTAGTTTACACATGTTTTACACGATTTTCCTTCAGCAGCCATAAAGAGTCTTCTCAACCACTCATGTATTTCGAATGGCACGATCTATCTCCTCCTAAGCAAATTTTAACTGTCCAGCATCTTCCTCAGTAATCGCCATATTCGGCATTCTCTGTGCCTTGCACATCTCTGGCAGATTTGCCTTGACAAGCGCCGCCGGAAGTGGAGGACAAACAGCGTTTCCGCATCTTCTCACCTGTTCACTCCGCGGATATGTCTTACCCGTATAATCGTGATCGATTATGTAGTCGCTTGGGAATCCCTGGCATCCATATAACTCTTTCGGTTCCAGCATGCGCAACCCGATATCAACGATCTGATATTCTGTTCCATATATCGTCACAAGTCCGAAACGATCCTGTGCTGTGATCGTGTCAAGTGGCTCTTTTACATTCTGCCCGGTGCCGGATCCGTAATATTTGGTCAGAAATGCTCGCACCTCTCCGAAATGCCCGTCTCCGGCGGTGATTGTATGCAGCGGTTCTCTCGCATCCTGTCCAGTGCCACTCTTATAAAACTTGCTGATGAAAGATGCCACAAGTCCATACCGGTTTGAGCCGTCCACCGTCATGATCGGTGATTCAATCCCCTGCCCGCGGACCTCATCCTTTGTGGTTTCCGAATGATACTGAATCAATATTGGCGCTACAATCCCAAATCCATGCTTTCCTGTAATTGTCGGCATAGGCTGCCGAATATCTCCCGGTTTCCGATCTCCACTATGATTGCATTGGATCAAAAATGGTTCTGGATTGTCCAAAATAAATTTTTTAATCCCTCTGCCAATTCTGTCCATCGTTTTCTTCGCAAGCGGTCTAACGGCTCTGATTCCGTACTTCTCTTTGATTTCCTCCGATGTATCGAAGATAGACGGACACGGAAGCGAAAAGTCCAACTGTGTATATGCTCCAACATACGGCTTAAGCAATCCCTGTTTCACTTCCGCGCTGTCTGCCGGCCCATGTGTAGGTTCTGGCCATACAATTGGCATACCATCGCAACGAGCAATCATGAAAAAGCGTTTTCTCATTGTCGGCGCTCCATAATCCGCCGCTACAAGCTCCCGGAACTGTACTTCGTATCCGAGATCTGTGAGCTGTTGCACGAACTTCTGGAATGTCACTCCTTGTTTCGCTTTAATCGGATGATGTCCCCGGTTAAGCGGTCCCCATGTCTTAAATTCTTCGACGTTTTCCAGCATGATCACCCGCGGTCTCACCAGTCCAGCCCATCTACATGCTACCCATGCAAGACCACGAATGTTCTTATCTTTCGGCTTTCCACCTTTGGCCTTGGAGAAGTGCTTACAGTCCGGCGAGAACCATGCCAGCCCTACAGAGTGTCCTTTACATGCCGCTACCGGATCTACCTGCCACACATCTTCGCAATAATGCTCTGCATACGGATGATTTGCTTTGTGCATACGGATTGCTTCCGGATCATGGTTGATGGCGATATCCGGTGAAACACCTGTCGCAATCTCTATTCCCGTCGATGCTCCGCCGCCGCCTGCGAAATTATCGACTATTAATTCTCCGTTAATCATGATTTCACCTCCGGCATAAAATCAAACAATGTTGGCATTGTGATCTCATTTTCAGCAACCTGCAGATAACCAATTCCGTCTCTGAAATAATCCGGATTCAACTCGATTCCATACCCTTTTCGCCCCATTTTTACTGCTGTCATCGGAACTGTCATAAGACCGCCAAACGGATCAAGAACAAGCTCCCCTTTGTTGCTGTATCGGTTGATGATTCGCTCTACAATATCCAACTGAAGGGGGCATACATGCATCTGTGCCCGGCGACGGCTTTGCGTTGTATTGAGAGTGCGCATACGGTTAATATCATCCCATACCTCTAAGGTGTTCCAAGATCCCGGTGCCACCACCATGAATGTTGCCGGAAGTTTCCCGTTTTTATCCAAATTTTTCGCCAGTTCTACATGCTCATCGTAGTCGTACACATGTTCACGACTAAACTTTCGGTAAACAGCCTGCAGATTATCAACAGAAATCTGTTCCAGTTCTTCCTTGCTGACCAGCCGGTCTCCAGATGATCTCCAGTATCCATGCGCATCAATCTGCCACTGTGCGCGAGTGTATTCTGCTTTGCTCTTGGCAACCGGCGTATCTGCATAGGCCGTTGACCGGTCTGTTGGCAGCTTACGGAATAACAGGATATATTCCGGACACCCCACGCCCATTTTAGAACCATCTTTGCACTGCTCCGTCCACCCAAGACGATATGTCTGATTATTTTCCCGGACCACATCTGTTACAACGGTGATCATACCGAAATACTGAAATCCATGTTTCATATAGTGACTGATACACTGCGCATGAAACGGTTCGATAGTCGGCATCCCGGTGCCAGTAGCATTGCCGAACAGTACCCTGTCTTTTACATGAATAGCAGCCACACGTCCGGGCTTAAGAACTCTCAGCAGTTCTGGAGTCAAAAAGTCCATCTGTTCAAAGAAACGGTCCGTGTTCTGATTGTGACCGAAATCGTTATAATTGGCGCTGTATTCATAGTGATTGCCAAACGGAATGGATGTATGGATCAGATCTATACTGTTGCTTTCCATTGCCCGTACTTCCTCCACACAGTCACCGTATACTGCAGTATAGTAAGCCCCTCTTACCGTTCGTTCTTCTCTACTTCCATCAACGCCCATTTTTCTTTTCAACCTCTCTGTTTTATTGGAATCATTTAAACCATATTTTTTTACAATCTCGATCATCTTCTGAACCATGTGATTATGATTGTTCCATTTTTCCAGAAGTGCTTCTTTAATCTGGCGCTCATTCTCCATGTAAATGATGTCGATCACAACCGGTTCCTGCTGTAGAAAACGATAACACCGGTGTACTGCCTGAATAAAATCATTAAATTCATAGTCGATTCCCAGGAATATTTCCCGGTGACAATATCTCTGGAAATTGCAGCCGGATCCCGATAACGACTTCTTTGTCGCAAACAAACGGATCTTCCCATTTGAGAAATCAATGACACGCTGTTCGCGCAAGTCATAGTCCATAGAACCATAGATATCAACAACGTCCGGTAAAGCCTTTTTAATGGCGTGCCGCTCATTTTCAAGATCATGCCATAAAAGGAAACTGTCTTCCGGCGATGCTTCCACAATACGCCGCATCTCTTCCACACGTTTGTCAATGCTGTCACGCTTGACTGCTGCAGCCTCTTTCAGCCCTTCAGCAGCCTCTTGAAAGAGCTGAATCTGTCCACTTTTATCCGCTGTATCACCATAATGAATCGGCAGTTCATGCCATCTCACATCTAATGGCGGCAAATCATATCCTTCGTTTGAATAATCCGGGTTGAGATCTGAGGGTTTAGTAATAAACAGCGCCCAGCTGCTCACCCACATCCAAAACTCATCCTCCATATTCGGATACAAGGTCAAGTTATTCGCCTTGGTGCTGTCTCTCTGAAAAAAACGGGTCAGGGCCTGTCCGGTATCCATCACTTCCAGATATCCGGCATAATGAATCAGTTCCTTGTACCGATTTGGCGACGGTGTAGCAGTAGCAACCAGTTTATATGGCACATTCTTGAATTTATCCAGGAACGTCTGATAAGTCTTGCTTCCGAACGATCTCAGAACACTCGCCTCGTCAAGAGACGTTGCGGTAAAATATTCCGGCTGAATATCTCCATCACGGACACGTTCATAATTTGTCAATACGATCTCGCTGCTACTCTGTTTCACTTCGTCCATGGTTCGGCAGTATGCCGGCTTTTCATATCCAAGAATTTCCACTGCATCACGTGTAAACTCCTGCTTTACTCCCAATGGCAGCACGATCAATGCACGACCACCGTTATGTTTAGCCGCCAAATGACAAAACTCCAATTCCTGCACTGTTTTACCAAGACCGAAGCTTTCAAAGAGTGCCCTTCTGCCGCCCTTCAGCGCCCATATCACAGCATCTCTCTGATGAGGTTTCAGCACTGCATTCACTTCTGCAGGGTCGATATTGACTCCACTTTCTGGAGCAATTTCGATTTTCGTCTCTAAAAATTCTTTGTATGTCATGTTGTCAGGAGCCCGACATGTCGTTACCCCGGCCGGAGGCTCGGCTCCTTTCATCACTTTAGAATGGGATCTCCGACTGATCAGCATCAGAAAATCCTTTGTTGTCTCGATTCCACCCGTAGATTTTATTTTCTGCCGGGAAATTCTTGAGTCGTTTTGTTTCCGGCTCATAATAGAGCTGTATGAACTCGTCCTGTGTACCACCGTCGCGATCCTTGGCAATCTCTATGACGTTTGTAGCGTTATAGATGGGATTCTCTTCCTTCCAGCCAAAAGTCAGCTTGGAAAGCCGTTTAAAGTCACTGTTCACGCGATGAATAATAAACGCATTATCCACAGCGTTCGCCAGATCCGCAGTTCCCGAAATATCGTCCAACCTCAGGAATCCCATAGACTTTCGCGGATGTGCTACAAACAGGATGTGCACGTTGTATTTCTTTGCAAGCCTTTGAAGTTCCATCACAAATGCCGTCTGGGCGTCGTACTTGGACTCTGCGAGGCTTGTAATGTTGAAAGCCATTAAATTATCCAGAATGAGTAAATCAAGCTTTTCTGCCTCAATTAGGCGCTCAAACTGTGCGCCGATTGCCTTGAAGTCATTTCCATACTCGTTGTTGTAAAGCCAGAAATTCTTTCCGAGCCATTCTGCAATGCGCTCTTGATACTGCCGTCGGACATTGTAGTAGCCCTCAAACTGAGTCGGCTCTGTGTATCCGCGACCGGCTGCCTGCAAATTCATCCATCGCATGAAGTTTTTTGGTGCAAGCTCCCCGGAAAAAACAGCAATTCGGTTTCCGGCATCAATCCCATCGAGAATTATCTCTGATATCACAGAACTTTTCCCTGCGGCCCGCAACCCGGACATAACTGAAACATATGATTTTTTCAGTCCTCGCAGTTTCATGTCGATCCCGGTGATCCCCGTCTTTACGAAACGTTCATCCGGTGTCGGTAGATCCAGGATATTCCGCGCCGTGTAAAATACCGGCTTCCCCTCTTCCGGCTGTATTGCCTTTGAAACAGGCTGTATTTTAACTGGCTGTCTGGAATAAATCCGCTGTTCGTAATCCTGCTGCCGTTTCTCATAGGCATCTGGCTCAAAGAGCAGTCTCACATCATGCCATGTCTTATCCGAACATGAGTTGTGGAAACAATGAAATCCAATAGCACCGGACCGGCTCTGGAAGATACATGCGTCCTTACCAGTATGCGTCCCATTGAACGGGCACTGATCCAGAACATATTTTGTTCCGTCGCTGTATCCGGCTTTGCGATATCCAAGCCCGAATTTAATCAGCCATTCCTCAAGATCGAACTCTTGAGGGTTGTACCGGTTATATTTTTGCGGCTTCTCAGGCTCTGGGAGGAGCTGTGCAAGCTTTTCTAAGTAAACCTTGTCGGTTGGCTGACTGCCGCCCTCGGAAAGCATACAGCTCATTCTGTGAGGTCGTTCCGGTGTGTTACTCCCCTTCCGCGCCATAGTGCCGTAGAGTTTGCAGATTCGTGCTGGATTATAATCCGCCGTATCGATTGCCACGTCGTCAGTGCTGAAAAACATATCAAGAACTTTTAAGCACTTCTTAATCAGTTCCTCATTCTCTTTGTTATTCTTAAGCCGGATCCGGTACAGAAGATGGATTCCGTTACCGCTCATCGCCGTTACCGGTTCATTGAATCCAAGATCCTTCATGAAGGCATAGACACGGTTCCCTGTCTCCTTCGCCTGTTGCACCTGTTCATCCGAGCTTGAAACACCAGCGGATCTCCGCGGATCTGCATCAACGAACAGGAATTCATATCCGTCTATGTCTGTATCACTGGTGGTAGGCTTAGCATTGGTGATAAAACGGTCTCTCTGCCCTCTGGAGTAGCAACTGTCATTGATGTGGTTCAATGTTATGTAGATGTTCCCAGAAGCCGGATTCAAGGCTCTCAGAGCCTCAAAAGCGGTATCTGCGCTACGGAAGTAGCCGCTGTGAATCCTTCGGTCTGATTCATGGCATCTGATCTCGAACAGTTCATTGTCCGGCTTCATGATGTTTATCGCCTTGCGAATCTCGTCAGGGTCAAATACCTTTACTGCCACTGACCGTTACCTCCGCCATTATCTGGGAGCTCCTTAGTCCTGTCGTTGTATCTACCTTCCAAGATTTTCGGGAAATTATTCGGACGTGCAAACCATTCCAGGTCAACCATCCAGCTCCTGTTATTTCCACCCTGCAACCATGCACTCCGCCGTACATTATCTACAGCCTTGAGAACATCATCAATGCCATACTCATTGATTCTGGCTACAAGCATCTTGTAACGAGTGGATGATGCCATTACCTTCTTGACCGGATTCACTCCCATTTCGTTCCATGCATCAATGACTCGTTGGACATCCGTCCGACATAGAGTATCTTTAGATACTCTTTTATCTTTCTCTATATCTATCTCTTTCTCTATGTCACCAAAACGTAACTGTCCCGTCACATCTCCGTCACATTGTGACGTTTTTTTCTCTCTCATTCGTCTCATACGGACAGCACTTTCCGATTCGGATCCTGTCATTTTTTCAGCATTTGCAAGGTAAAACTCGTCATCATTAACGATTTCAAGCAATCCTTTCTGCTGCAAGAATGTCAGTGTCATGCGGACATTGTCCGGGTCCTCTTCAAGGTCTAATGCAAGCTCATCCGCAAAGTTGTCTTCGATCCCTTCGAAGTATAATTTATTGTCCTGCTGAATGGCTTTTATCAGCATTTTGAGGTAGATGATCGTGTATGTATCACCACCAGCAATTCTTCTCAACTTTTTGATAGCCTTGTCCCGAAAGAAGTCATCTCCGAGCTTCAGCCAGAAATACCTTTTTCCCGTATGATCTCCCCCTTCCTGTATTGTTGGCAGACATATGGCTTGTCCTTAAAATCTTTTCTCATGATGCGTTTCTTGATCAAACACACCGGTACCTCTTTTTGAGTGGTTGGAGCACTTACCCATATCAGATTCTCACAATGTTCACAATCTGCCTTATCGCGTCGATATCCCAATGTTACATGGATATATCTGTAAAGCGAGATATACTCATACATCCCTGTTCCATGGTCGATGGATTCGTAGATTTCCTTAATCTGCTTGCCTTCGTTCAGCTGCCGGATAATTTCATCCTTGAGTTCGCTGAACATGCTATTTCTCTTTCTTCCCATTTTCCATCGCTCCTAAAAGTTCCAAGATCTCCCTTCCGGTTTCTTCCGGCCGGCAGAAAAGGAAACGCACGTCATACTCTTCCTGCATGGTTCTCATCGCTTTTGCAAGTGTTGATCCTTTGGTCGCATTGGGGCTTACAGGAACCTGTTTTCGGCTTCCATCTTCCCCTCTAATCCATTTTTTCATCTTCGCGCGGGGATTTTCCCATCTATCGAGGTCAGCAAGCGTAGAAACGCCGTCTGCGTTCTCAACGAGAACATAAAGTTTAATCTGATTCCTCTGTGCAAGAATCACCTCGTCGCGAAATCGATCATGTTGCGGACCGCAAATATTCCCGATGATTTCCGCAATATCTCTTTTAGTGTCCACAGAAACCTTGTACGATCCAAGCAGATCCAGTTTTTTGACATCAATACCGCGATGTTTTTTCCGGTTCAACACATCCTCAACTTTTTCATCGACAAGCACATAATCACCGACCGGCAACGGAACTACATTGAGTTCCGCGCCAAGTCTCTCCATGCACGCATGTTTGAGATCATGCTTTTTTTTCTGCTGTCCCGTATCGACTAAGATTTTCATTCGTTCACCGCCTTAATTGAACGGGAGCCCTTCGTCCTCGGCTCCATTCGGCATATTCATAAAGCCGTCACCAGAAGCTGCTGATCCTGTGCCCTGCTGGTTATTGCCAGCGCCGCCATTCTCAGCGTTTTGATTCTTGCTATCTGCGAACTCCTGGTCATCTACAATGATATCCGTTGTATAGACCTTCTGGCCATCCTTATTTACATAGCTTCCGGTCTGGATTCTTCCGGAAACCAGCACACGCAGCCCGCGGTGAAAATACTTCTCCGCAAATTCCCCGGATTTCCCAAAAGCAATGCAATTGATAAAGTCTGTTTCCGGCTTCTGATCTCCTTCTTTTTTCTTAATTCCTCTTCTGTCAATAGCAAGTGTATATCTTGATACTGCCATGGGATTTTCAGCCTGTGTATAACGTACTTCCGGATCACGCACTAAGCGGCCCATTAAAATAACTTTATTCAACTTTCTATCCTCCTGTTTTAGTTCTTAAAATGGATCTTTGCACAATTCGATTGACAGCCCAGAAACCGCACAATCGACATTTACTCCAAATCCTGCAATCTTCTCCATCGACGCAACAAAGCATTTCTGAGAACTCGCAGAATGTCCTAAATGACACATTATAACGTTTCTTAATTCTGACGTTTTATTCGCCGAAATAATGTCCATGCATGTATCAAGTGATGCATGTCCTCTCATCACATGTTCATAGTTTGGAATCTCCGGATTAAGACTGTTTTTGTCATAATTGGCTTCCACCAAAAAATGGTTGATTCCCATATTTTTGAAGCTATAACGAATGTAAGAAAAATCGGTTGCAAAGAGCATTTTCCCCATTGATGGATGCGTGATTAAATACGCATAGCATGGTGTATCTTCGTGCGGAACATAAAACGGAATCACTTTAAATCCACCGATTCTCTCAGCTTTCTTTTCTGCCAAAGAGTACAATCTTTCATGCCAATCTTTTTCGATATTTGCCGCTGTTTCCGCATTCGTATATACAGGAATCCCTGCCTTTAAAAACTCTTTTACATGCCCGGCATGATCCTTATGAATATGGCTGATCAAGCATCCAACAACATTCGAAATTTTCCAGCCAATCGCCTCTTTTACGGCAAGTAATGGCATTCCACATTCCAACAGCAAAATCTCATCTTTTTCAACCAGCGCATAAGCATTTCCCTTGCTGCCGGATCCGATACACTTAAGCTCCATATTATTCGCTCATCCATGATTCATCGGTAGACTGCTTTTTATCATCTTTTGTAGCGTTTGAATTATCAGCAATCATAGTTCCCGTATTCCCGACTTCGACAACTTCATCCTCGACCTGGAACTCTTCTGAATTTGCATTCTGTTCGATCTCTTCTGTTACCTGCTGATAAACCACATCATCAAGCGTTCTGTACTCCTGGGCAGCCACAGGGTTTCCAAAGTCCTTCGGGATTGATTTCATGATGTTGTTTCTCATCTTTCTGATGATCATAGATTCTCTTGACTGCGGTTCTGTCCAGGCCGGGGAAATATACGGCTGAAGCTCCGGATCATCAAGGATGTCATCTAAAGATGCATGTGCTTTGGCTTTCGCAAGTAATTCCTGCTTTTTCTCGATAATTTTTTTCTTCTGCGCATCTGTAGCCTTGTACCGGTTTTCACAGATTCCGAATGTCTCGTTCATCAGATTGTTAGATAAATGGGCATATAAATTTTTCAGCACACCTTCTCTTTCGCCGACCATGTATTCGATGTTCCCATCAGCATACTCGATAGGATAAACAACACGCACAACTTCTCCTGTACCAGAAGGTTCCCACGTCGGAGGTTCTACCTTTAATCCGACTCTCTTTCCATAAGAAAATTTGTCATTTTTTCTTACAAGCCAGTACGGATGAACTTTCTTGACTCCACGGCCAAATTTGGACACAAGTGCATCGTTTCCGTCTCCTTCAAGCCCAAGTTCTACCTGTTTTTCCCACTTATCCTTTTCTCCCCTTTTTGCGGTGTTTACGCTACGAATCTGGAAGTAGCACTCTCTTGGAGCCGCATTGGCATTAAGCTTTAATGCCGCAACTGTGATCAGTGTGCTCTGCAGATTCGCCGGATTGATATCGTTCGGCGTAAGTCCCTGGTTGTGGATAAGGCTGTAGATACTTCCCATTGCGGAAATAACGCACTGCTTTGAGTATTCATCGAATTTTACTCCGCGGTCCTCTAACATTTGTCTTGTGGACTCAACACAAGCATTGGTTACTGTCGCAACCTCGCTCTTGAATGATAAGGCCGGAGCTACATTTGTTCCTTTTTCAACTGCTGTATTCGCCATTATTTATCTCCTTTCTTTCCATGAAATAACTGCATCAATCTCTGCCCAAACGTCATCTGTGCCTCATTTAACATCTTCTTTGATGCCGCGTTGAAAACCATATTGCTTACATGGCTCGCCAGATATCTCTGCTCCTGCTGATACTTGCGGTTGCTTCTCTGTTTGTGTTTTAATGCTGTTGCCATATTACTTATCCCCCTTCATAACGCTTCTTAAGAAATCAACGTTGTCTAACAATTCATCAAGAATTTCTTTAGACATCTTTTCGATTGACGCGTCACTTGATAATTTCGAATTTTCATAAACCTTATCCAATAAAATCGTTGTCGCTTTTTCACCAAGGGCTTTTTCCATATTAACGCGAATTGCTCTTAACAGCTCCTCAGCCTCGTACGCAATTTCTTCCGCACGTCCATTAACCGCAACTTCCATCTGATTGTTTTTCATTTCTACCTTAAGCATTCTATTTCTCCTCCTCAATTTTCCCAGTAATAGTCTTGATTTTGTCTGCGAATGTAGCAACTTCCTCTTCCGGAACATTCACAGCTGTCACGATTCCGGTTGCCATAGGATTCACCTGAACATGATCACCAACTGCAACATTTTTCGCAGAACGGTATGTGTACTCTCTTCCATACGGCACCGAGTTTTTAAGGAACCGACACTTGATAAGCATCATGCTGTCTGTACCTCCATTTCTCTGTTATCCTCTCTGCGGAGCACGATCAGCTGACTGTCGCACACCGGAATTCTCCAAGGGTCAAGGCTTTCCGCATCATCCAAAATAATCGGGCACTGAATGCCAACAATTTTCTGGATAGAAAGTGCGATGATCATCTTTGCCTCGATCCGACGTCCCTTGTTTGCGGTATCCTTCACCAGATATCCATCGATGCACGGCTCGCAGTAGTCCTTTTTGTAGCCGCCATTTTTAGCAAATGCGAAGAGGTCCCAAGTCACGCGGCCACCGAAATGAGAGTTGATATCATCCACAAGCAGCTCGTTTTTCTTCTTGTCCAGAGCATCCAGCAAGCTAAGAATCTTCTGGCAGTCAGACTTTGCCTGTTCTTTCTTCATATGCTCTTCGCGAAGAAACTCAATGCGCTTTTCCAGTACTGTGTTCTTTGATGCTTTGAAAAACTCTGCATTTACAGAATCCAGTTCACTCTGAATGAATCTTCTCTTCTGCTGAATCTCTTTTCTGAACTCTGTTCCATCATCGATCTGCATCAGCGCTTCCTCTTTCTTCCGAATCTCATCAACAAGTGCGATGTACTCCTGGTTCTCCGAGAGGTCCGGAGCTGACGGGAGCTGATTTAAAAGCGCGTCCAGACGCTCGTATTCCTTCTTGGCAAGCTGTCGCTTCTCTTCGATTTCTTTCATCTGAGATATTGCCGTTTCTCTCGCTGTCTTAAACGCATTGATTTTGTTAACCTCATCCTTGCCGTGATCAGCGATGTCCATGAGGCGGCGATCCTTTGCTCCATGCCATACGACGCGACGCTTATCATATTCGACCCGATGTTCATGCTCTGCCACGGCTCTCTCCTTTACTCTTTCATCCACGACATTTGCATCGAGCGGACGTTTGCAAAGCGGGCAAATCTTATCTGCTTCCGAAATCTCCGGAAGCGGAACATATGCTTCAAACTCCTCTGCTTGGGCGCGGTTATATTCATCGATAAGGCGGCTCTTTTCTGCCTGTGCGCGGGAAATATTCCCTTCCAGACGTTTCACATCCATAGATGCCATCGCATACTCATTCTCGTGCTGAGAATATTTCTGGCGAGCTTCATTTAACTGCTTTTCAGCCGCCGAACGATCCTCGATAATTTTCTTGCTGGCATTGCGTTCGATGTCGGATTTCTTGAACTGCAGTACCAGGATGTCATTGCTCTTCGCTTCCAGTTCCTTCTTCCGAGAGAGAGAATCCTCTTCCTGCGCGGACAGTTCCTCTAACTGATGGTTCAGCTCACTTTTTCTCTGCTCCAGTGACGCCGTGTCTACTTCTACGATCTGACGATGAACCTCATCGATTCTGCCCGGGTACTCTCCGATCTCTTTATTCAGTTTCGTGATGCTTGCCTTATTCATTGCCGAAATCTCTTCGACTGAATAGTTTTCAACCAGAGAACGGAGATCCGCGAATTCATCGAACTTCTGAATAATATCAGCCTCCGTGATATTCTCCGGGAGCTTAAACAGGAACTCCCGCATCTCTTTCGGATTCTGGCTCATGAAACCTTCAATATTCATACACATCTTCAGATCATCCATCGAGATGTCGAAATACGCGTTGAAGTCCCTCATGGTCTTCTCCACGCCGTTGATGGAATATGTATTGCTGTCCGCATAGCTACTTTCCTTAACGCTGCGCTTCTGAACCTTTCTGGCCACAATCTCTTTTCCATTCAGCTCAAGAACCAGTTCTCCAACAACCGGCACATCGTTGATTGGCTGCCTGTCCACCTCACGGCGAACTTTCGGATTATTCACCAGATCATAATCGACACCGAAGAGAATCCACATGATTCCGGTAGCGATTGTTGTCTTCCCGATTCCGTTTAAACCGATAATTGTGGTCGTTTTGTCACCGAAGTTTACATCGGCCATCTTAAATCCCTTGAAATTTTCAAGGTGCAATGACTTGAATTTCACAATGTTCATTGACTTTCCTCCCATTCCGCTTTACAATAAAGCTGTCTTTTTTAGTTTTGTCCCCTGTGAGTTGCCGCTCACTTATGGGGACATTTTTTATACAAGCCCAGCAACTTTCGCTACCAGAAATACCATGCCAAGGCAGGCACAGCCGGAAATCAAAGTTCCTAAAGCATTCACAGCTTTATAGATCGGACCTTCTTTTTCCTCCACGATAGGCATGCATGTGATCAAGATCCGGCCGCCTGGATTTGTATAAACTTCGATTTGACCTGCCGTTTCATGATACGCTCTCATTTCATTCATCCTCATTGCTTCCTTTCCAGACATATCCCGTAAATTCCCAAAATAATTTAGGGCTTATGTAGTAATTCATGCGCTTGCGGCGATTCACCTGTTCCAAACTGGTGATTTTCTTCTTATCCTGCGTCGCAATGCCAAACGGCAGCCATCCACTTATCAATCCAGCCTGGATCCATGTTGCCTCACGTCCCATGACTTTCGCCGCTACAGCAACCGGAATACTTTTTTCCCCGAACTCCGGAACTCTTGATGCACTGGAAAGCATTCTGAAGATACGTTCAGTCTGCATGTTTCCAGATTTCATCTCGTCAACTTCCGTCATTGTTCATCACACTCCCTAATGTTTCTGTTACCCATTCGGGCAACTTAAAGCAGTCAATCATCTCATGAACATCAGCAATCTGTTCTTTCGAAATTGTCTCGCCAAACTCCCGGATCATCTGAAATTCAAACATCGAATATGCCGCACGTTCCGCAAACGCATTCAGATTCATACTGTCGATTTTTCTCTTGATGTGATCCGCCAGCTCAACCTTTTCGTACAAGGTCAGTTTGGTCATCGTTATCACCTCTTTCCATTTCATGGACTTCATGATACAATTCACTTATCTAATTCATAATGTGGAGGTAATCATGTTGCTCACTGAACTATCTTCTAATTCCAACGCTTTATCTTCTGCGGTTTCTGGGGCTCTTTCTCCTTCCGACCAGATTCAGCTATTCGGAATCATTCTGTCAACCATCATTAGTTTGATTGCAGTCATAATATCTGTTGTCACGCTGCGTCAGAACAACAAAATGGTTGAAGAATCAACTCGCCCATATGTAATCGTTTATATGGGAATAGCCAACTTTCAGTCTCCGTCTTACTACATGGTCTTGAAAAATTTTGGTCAAACAGGCGCACACATTACAAAATTCTCTTGTGATTATGACTTATCAAAATGTTCATTCAGCCCCAACATCATCCCGTTTAAACATATTGAAAACACTTTCATTGCTCCGGGACAGTCATTTTGTTGCAGCGTAGATCCCATCAAGTTATTTAAAGATCCAAAGCCCATCACAATAAATATTTCTTATAAGTCTGGTAAACAGACGTATAATGATTGTTTTGTGCTTAATATTGAAGCAGATTCAGATCTACTGCATAACAGAGCCAGTACTCAGGGAAAGGAACTTAAAATCATTTCCTATACGCTTCAGGATATTGCTGAAAAAATGTTATAGTATAATGTGGCTGCCGCGGATCATACCTTTGCAATTTTCTAAGACGGCCTCATATGCCTCATAGGTCTGGACTTCATCTGGAAGTTCGGACCTTATTACTTCCAGCGCTTTTCGAGCCGCCGCCTTCAACTTCTCTTCGGATAAAGAATCTCCGCTTTCAAATGTAATGATGGTGTCAAACATCTTCTACCTCACTTTCCTCATTCCCGTGATAGTCGCTTTAGTTACATCCATTATTTCGACCCGTAATCCTCAAAATTTGAATATCACTATCAGCAACACGATAACACCAAGTAACGCCATCGAGATTAGATCATTCAATAACTGATCATCCGCGCAACTCTCTGGATAAATCACTGACTGCGGAATATGATGACCGATATACCTCAGATACGGTGTCAGTATATCTTCCCTCGTGACTACATCTGTCGGTGTATCCTTTAAACGCACCGTTTGCATCTGCTCCCAGCCCTCTGGCATTTCTCCCAGCTCCGGCGGCCATTCCCAGTTGTTTCCTGTGCGGAAGATACTGATTAGCGTCCCTGTGCTCATGTGCTTCAGTTCAGATACTGGAATCATCGTTACCTCCTACTCCACTCATACAAGCTACCGTATATTTCATCGCAATGGTTCTGATTACCGAGGACGCTTCTTCTATGACTCCGAAGTAGAATCAACCACGCTAAAATCAATGGTAAATTCAAAGTTGTGAAGCTTGTTCAGTGTTGCTCCTAACTGGCAGGCTTCTTTTTCTGCCTTATCCAATAATTCTTTAAATTCACTAAGATTTACTGCCTCGATTTTTAAACGACCCTTTGCATTTTTTTCTGCTACACCATAAGGATTTTTTGAAAAATACCCTTCCATCGTTCTCACCCCCTTCCTACTCCACTCCCTCGTTCAGGAACTTATTCACGAAGTACACCTGCCCCTTGCCGGTAACCTTGGTCGTACTCGTTGTCCGAATAGATCCGTTCGGGTTAGTAATCGTGTTCTTCTTGATTTCAAACAATCCCTGCTCGATGTATTTCTGATTCGGAATGTTGTACCGGTCTCCACATCTTCCGAGATAATGATTGTCTCTCAGCCACTGGAACAGTCTATTCTGCCCGATGTGAACTCCATTCTGGCAGATCAACTTTGACAGCTCACCGACGAGAATTGAAGATTTGCTCGCCGAAACTGCATCTGCGAAGATTGTTTTCGGTCGGTCTTCTTCGATTTTCTGCTGCTGTTCTGCGATGACCTTGTTTTTCTCCTCGATGGTTCTCTGAGCAACCAGAATCGCTTTTGCCATGAGTTCTTCATCTGAAAGATTTTCCTGCCCCGAAATATAACCGCCGTTCTTGCGGATGGAAGGTAACACAGTATCGAATACCCATCTCTCGAAGCGGTCCGCTGACGGAAGCTTGCTGTGAACGATCAGCCGGTAGAGATCACCTTCAGGGATGAAGGACATCTCAATCATTTTATTTGGAGACTGTGGATGAGGTACGTCACGTTTCGTTACGCACCGGCAATGGTCAATGATTGCTTTCCGCGGATTGGAATACCCAAGAGCATTAGCGATATCACTTGCGGCAAAATATGTTGTATCATTGATATCGATAGTACGAACTCTTCCAAACTCTTCTGAGTTAAATACCTGTAATTCACTCACAGTTTTCACTCCTCTCTTCAATCGCCGTATCCGCGAAATACTCAACTGGCACATCAAAGTACTTAGCTAAAACCAGAAGTTTTTCAAACTTTGGAACGCTACGTCCCGTTTTCCAGTCTGTAAAAGTTGATTTCGTTATCCCCGTGTCCATTGCCACTCTATAATCGGTAACGCCAAGTTTGTCGCGTAAGGCAACATACTTACTATACATATTTTCCCTCCTTTCCGAACTTTTGTATTGATTTTAGTTCGGAAATCAGTTATAATGTATTTGCGAGATAAATATAACCTATAAACAGTTGGCTGTTTTGATTTCCGAACTTTGTAAGCACATTATAAGACGGATTTCAGAACTTGTCAATAGCTTTTGTACGGATTTCAAAACTTTTCTTTGAGAGGTATTTTATGTACGAAATATATTGCAAGTTGCGAGACCAAGCGCATGTAAAAGATGCTGACGTTGTTAAGGCAACAAAAATAACAAAATCTACTTTTTCTGACTGGAAGAACGGAAGAAGTAATCCTAAATTAGATAAGCTTCAAAAAATTGCAGACTATTTTGGTGTAACCGTCGATTATTTAATGACCGGCAAAGAAGAGCCAAAAGAAAAGTCCCCAGAACTGACCGCCAGAGACGAAAAGGACATCACCAAGACCCTCAATAAAGTCATGGAACAGTTCGAGAACAACGAGAACGGACCATTATATTATGATGGGGAAGAAATCGACGAGACATCACGGATCTTGATCCGGAATGCATTCGAGTATATTATCAGAGAAACCAAGAAAGAAAATAAGGTTAAGTATAACCCGAACAAGAACAAAACTGAAAAGTAGGTGGACGATTTGGAAACAATCGATCATAAGATTTGCCGCTTAGTTCGGTACTATGTACGCATGGTCGGCAGCCGGGATCCCGTCGCAATCGCAAAATTCGCCGGGATAGGAATAGCAGCCATGCCTCTTAGCAATGTTGCAGGATATTATACACTGGTGCAACGGAAACGATGGATCTGCATCAACGAGGATATACCATCTGACAGCCCTCTGTTTAAAGTTGTCGTTGCCCATGAACTTGGTCATGCGCTCTTGCATCGAAAAGAGAACTGTGCATTTATCAAGAAACATACTCTCCTGCTTACGTCCGGTATCGAACGGGAGGCGAACCAGTTTGCTGCTGAGCTTTTGATTCCAGATGACATGCTTCAAGAGTATTCCGGATGCACAAGCGATCAGTTCTGCACCTGTACCGGATATCCGAAGGAACTTATAGATATAAGGCTTCATAAATAAAAAAAGAAAACTCCCAGTGCGACTTCCGCAGGTCAAGCCTGCTGGTGATGACACCCTCGCATTCTCTGGCGACGTTTTCTTTTAGTAATATGATAAAACAACTATCTTAAAAAGTCAAACGAAAAACCGCCCGGTGCTACCAACACCGGACGGCAATCATAAAACGTCTCTTATCAGATAAAAATCAGAAAAAGACTGTATATACAACCGACTGTATTATATCATTTCTGGAACATTCTGGCAAGAGGTGTATTTCGTATACCCTTTAGGAGGAATGTATCTATGGCACTTATGAAATGCCCGGAATGTGGACTACAAGTCAGCGACAAGGCGCTCACATGCCCTCATTGCGGATATCCACTCGACAATGCTGTAAAAAGAAAAAAGGTTCGAGGAACTGCATCAAAACGAAAGCGGCTTCCAAACGGATTCGGTAGTATCACGGAAATAAAAGGGAAGAATTTGCGAAACCCCTTCTTTGCCCGGGTATGTGTCGGTAAAACGGAGCTGAACAAGCCCATAGTCAAATCATTAAAGCCCCAGGCATATTTCAAAACATATAATGAAGCGTACGAAGCTCTCATGGAATACAACAAAAATCCTTACGACCTAGATAAGGACATCACCGCGGAGCAGTTATATGAATTATGGACAACTGAATACTTCGCCCAAATTGCGGATAACTCTGCGCGCAATATCACTTCCGCATGGGCTTACTGTTCATCTGTTTATAAGATGCGAGTAAAGGACATTCGTATAAGACACATAAAGGGATGCATAGACGATGGATTTCGTATCGAAGAGCGTGGAAAAAATAAAGGCAAAAAGAAATATACTTCTCCTGTAATAAAGGGAAAAATAAAATCAACGTTTAATCTTATGCTAGACTATGCAATGGAGCATGATATCGTCACTACAAACTACGCCCGATCATTCGATCTTACCGCCGCTGTTACCGCAGAACAAGCCGCAGCACAAACCCCTCATATTCCTTTTACCGCCGAGGAATCACAAATTCTTTGGAACAATGTCGGCAAAGTTCCATATGTGGATTGGATCCTCATACAGTGTTATATGGGATGGCGCCCACAAGAACTCGCCACGCTTCGTTTAGACGAGGTCCATCTTGATCAATGGTATATGCAGGCCGGAATGAAAACTGATGCCGGCAAACAACGTATTGTTCCAATACATACCAGGATTCGCGATTTTGTCAAAAAAAATTATGATTATGCTCTGTCTATAGGAAGTGTATATCTATTAAATGATAAATCGCAAACATCCGGCTCCTGGAAATTATCATACGATAAGTATGCCAGCAGATTTAAAAAGGTTGTCAAACAGTTAAATCTTAATCCAGACCACAGAGCACACGACCCACGAAAAACCTTTGTTACCAATTGCAAAAAGGCTGGTGTTGACGAATACGCCATAAAGGCAATGGTCGGGCACAATATTAAAGATATTACTGAAGCCACTTATACGGTCCGTGATTTGGAATGGCTTAGAAGCGACCTTGAAAAGCTACCATAAAGTTTTTGATTGCATAAAATAAGACCGCTGAGCTTTGTACTCTCGCGGTCTTATTCTTTGGTATACAAATACGGTATACAAATAATCGACAAATAATCGACAAACGCACTACTTTTTATGGCTATCTCTCACTATGAACCACACTAAAAAGTCCTTATTTTATGGGATTTCTTTAAAATTTGCTTAACTTTCAGTTTCTCCCACAAACACCGTCACAAACGCACCCGCGCCCATGAGAACGATCCCGAATAAGATCTCCCAGATGGACAGGGAACCAAGCTTCGATACGAGACCCGTGTTGATAAAAATCGCGATCGGGGATGAGATCACAAGTCCCAGGATTGCACAGAATGTCTGAACCCCGTATTTTTCAAAGAGGAACGTGATCAGCTTTGCGATCAGGAAAATCCCGAGGATCACGCCGATCCCGAACGGAGCCAGAAGCAGGATCCCGTCCTTCATTCCCATGAGATCAAACGCACGGAGATTGTCGAGGAATGTCTTGATCGTATTGATGATCGCGTAATAATATCCGAAGATCATGAGCATCATGGATCCGGATACTCCCGGGATCACCATTGTCGCGGAAGCCACAACTCCGAGAATAAATAAGATCACCATATTCACCGGAGTCACTGAGATCACGGTCAGAGCGTCCTTGCTCTCCTTTAAGAGCGGCATTCCACCGGAGATCACGAAGGCGATCACAAACGCCAGGATCCCCAACACGCCGATCCCGCCGGAAGTCATCTTTGACTTCATGGAGGAAATGATCGCAGGAAGTCCGCCGAGGATCAGACCCACGAACGCCATACATGTCACAAATGTGTGCTTGTCGAGCAGATATTCGATCGCATAGGTAAATCCCACGATCCCGATCCCGCAGCCGATGATGATCGGGATCAGGAATGCGATGCTCTTCTTAAACTCCTTAAACAGACCGGAAACCGCACCAATCAGCCGATCGTAGATGCCAAGGGAAACCGCCATCGTTCCTCCGGAAACGCCGGGAATGATGTTTGCGATCCCGATCATGACTCCCTTTATGATATTGCCAAAAAATTCCATGATAAACCTCCATAAATCTTTTGTCCGGATGATCCCATTCTCCATTTCCACACAGCGCAGCGATCTGCCTGGAACGTCCGGGTGTCTCATGCGCCCGACAGACCAGGCAGCTGCCGGTGTATCCGGCGTCTCTGCCTGGTCTGTGGTAAATCCTGTTTCATTCAGACGATCTGATTATACACGATACGTTCCATTCCATCAATCACTTTCGTTGACTCCGATCCCCTGGTTTACAGATTTATTCACGATCTGATCGTAATTTAACGTCTGATCCAGGAATTCCGGGATTGTCGTTCCAACGAACCGGTACAGGCGTTCTTCCGGAGTTCCGGTCAGAACCTCATTTCCCGACGGTTTCAGTTCCACATAGATCTCGATCCCGATCTCATATGTGCAGAGGCGGTTTCTCTGGAGAAGGTTATCCGAGGCACTCGCCGAAAGGACCTCTCCGATCTTCTTTCTGTTTTCCTCCGATCCATCGTTTACGATCGTGATCGCCCGGTAATTGTCATCGTACGTTCTCGTCGCGATCGCCATTCCTTCGTCCGAAGAAACTTCCGCCTGCACCGTGCTCTCGTCAGCCACCATATCTGCCGCTAAGACAGACTCTCCTGTCTGAGGATCTGTCCCGGTCTGCTCCGTCTCATAGTCCACCGGATACAGGATCTTTACAGCAGCCACTTCATCCACGGAGATTCTCTGCTCCACATCGAGACCCGCCTGTTTTAAAAGGGCAATCGTCTTTGTAAAGGACGGATAGACCGGGAAGAAGTTTACATTATTCATATCATCAAGGCGGAATCCAGAGGAAGTATTTCCGCGCTGTTTGCTGATCACGGTGAGGTATTCCTGCTCAGCCGTGGTGAGGAAGCGCAGCGCAGCCACCGGTGCATTTACCGCTCTCTCATTTAACGTCAGACCTGCAAGCTCATCCTGGTAGGCGGATAAGATCTCCGCCTTCATGGAATCGTCCGTCCTGAGCTCCGAGATGTCTCCATCCGTCATCCAGTAGATCCCCGTGATATTCTCCGGTGTGTAGGACATGACCGGATAAGTGCCCTCTTTGTACTCTCTCGATGCGTAGAGTTCATCGAGACTGCTTCCGAGTACCGAGCGCGGGATCGTGTAGGAGCGGTAAACGGTTTTGCCGTTTTTCATATGGAAGCCGACCTGTGCATAGATCATTCTCTCGCTGTCATCATAGATGGAAGTCGAATTTCCTTTGATCTTCGCCTCCCTCTGCAGCTTCGCCTCTTCCACGCCGTGCTCTGCGAAGGTGAGGACTTTCGCGTAATCGGTAAGTTTCATATTCTCATCCGCATAATTTCCGTAATCCAGATACTTCCATCCGTAGGAGGTTCCGTTCCGGTACGGAAGCCCGTAATCGAGATCGTCGAGATGGGCATTGATCGATGCATAGTTAAAGTTCTTCTCGTTCGGAAGATACGAATCATAACCGATCGCATCCGTCCAGAAGATCCCGATCAGCAGAAGGGCAAGGACTCCCCCTGCTGCTGTCTGGGCAGGATTCGAAAAGAGCTTCGAGAAATCGAAATGATAGATGATCTCGATCATGCAGCTCATGAGGACAAGTCCCAGGATAAAGCCGATAGCTGCCCAGGACAGGCTGTAGTAAATACTCCACAGCAGGATCGTCGCTGCCGTTGTGACCGGCACAAGGAGCAGGACTTTGATCGGGGCCTGCGTCTTTTTGAAGGCCATCGCTTTTCCGGCAGACTCTGACGGGCGGAGCTTATAGAGGATCAGCGCCAGGACGGTGAGGAGCACCGCAGCAAGGAGGCCGATCACACAGAGCTTATAGAGTCCCATTCCCGTTCCCGTGCTTCCGATACTCATCTGGATCCTGGAATATCCATAATCGATATCATCAAAAAACTGATCTGAATGGAAGATCCGGAGTCCCGCTTCCATCAGTTTTGCATAATATCCGATCGGAGATCCGTACTCCGCAATCCATCCCATATCGCTGTTTCTTCCGGTCGTCACAAAGAAAAATTCCTTCAGGACACTGAGTAAAAGGGAAATGGCCGGAGCATAGCCGTACAGAACACCTGCACCGAGGATCGAGATGAACAGGTTTCCCGTGAGCAGGACCGCGATCACCATCACAGCATAGATCAGTAAAAATCCTACCATATGAGTGGCGAACGCAGAGAGCATCATCTTCACGATGCTGCCTCCCTGGATCCCGTTTCCGCAGAAGATTGCAAATGCAGTGATCATGTTGATCAAATATGCCGCAAAGAGGATCAGGAAGCCGTCCAGAAACTTCACAGCAAACAGCTGCTCTCTTTTGACCGGGAGACAGTTGTAAAAGTCAACCTGCTTTTTGGAATGCAGATACAGAAATCCGGTCAGCCCGAGGATCATAGCCGCTGCCGCCACTAAAACGCACAGGAACGCATTCTCAAATCCAAGAACTTCTCCGACGAGGCGCAGGATCTTCGTGTGTTTCAGGGCATCTGCCCCGATCTCCGCATATCCGGTCCCGTTCACGAGCCAGTTTTCATACTCTTTTCCGATGCTCGCGATCCCCATGGCCGCCGCCATCGGCATTGCAAAGAAGAATGTGAGCAGGGAAAAAGCGACCGCCCAGAGTCTTCGTTTCATGTCCTCTTTCATAAGTTTAAAAAATAAGCTTTTTGATGTCATATCCTGCCACCTCCGTTTCACTGATAAAGATCTCTTCCAGTGAGAGCGGGATCAGTTCAAAGAACAGCGGTTCACACGCCGCCATCTGCTGCTCCACATTCTCTCTCGTCCCGCGCACCGTGATCGTCGCCAGGCTGCCCCGGTACTCTGTCTTCAAGATATCGAGACTGGTAAGGTCCTCCACCTTCACTCCCGGTTTTAAGACGCACTGGATCTTATGGATATTCAGTTTCATGTCATCAAGATCCTTTGAGAGCAGGATCCCGCCCTTGTGGAGAAGTCCGACATGGTCACAGATATCTTCCAGCTCCCTCAGGTTGTGGGAGGCGATGATCGGTGTCAGGTTCCGCTCCGCCATATCGTTCGCGAACAGGCTCTTTACCGCCTGGCGCATCACCGGATCTAGACCGTCGAAGGTCTCGTCACAGAAAATATAGTCCGTTCCCGCGCAGATCCCGTAGATGATCGAGAGCTGCTTTTTCATCCCTTTTGAGAACGTGGAGATCTTTCTCTTCTTTCCAAGGTCGAAGGACTCCAGGAGATGGAAAAATCTCGGCTCATCAAACGCCGGGTAGATCGTCTTGTAGAACTTCATGAGTTCCACAGGGGTTCCGTTCGCGAAAAAATACTGGTCGTCGGAGATATAGAAAAACTTCGACTTTACCTTCGGATTCTCATAGACGTTCTCCCCGTCGATCAGAACGGTTCCCTCGTCCGGTTTTAAGATCCCGCTGACCATCCTGAGAAATGTGCTTTTTCCGGCGCCATTCGTCCCGATCAGCCCGAACACGCTGCCCTCTTTGATCTTCGCATCGATATGGTCCACCGCTGTGATGTCATCAAATCGTTTGGTCAGTCCGCTTGTCTCGATCATTCGTCTCCACCTCCGTTCTTTCTTGCCGCCTCATACTGGATCTCCACCATGTTTTTGATCTCCTCTCCCGGGATCCCGACACGGATCGCCTCATCGATCATATCGCTCACCTTCAGGAGAACCTCTTTCTTCTTGTTCTCTTTCATTGCCTGATTGTCTGCCACAAAACTTCCCTTTCCCTTCACTGTATAGATGTATCCCTGCCGTTCCAGCTCCACATACGCGCGCTGGATCGTATTCGGATTGATCGAAAGTTCCATCGCAAAGCTGCGCACGGACGGCAGCGGTTCATTCTCTTTCATCACGCCGAGCAGCATCAGCTCCTCGAGTTTCGCGACCACCTGTTCATAGATCGGCCGCCGGTCTTTGTAGTCTAACAGGATCATAAGCCTCCTCCTTTCCCGATTCTCTGCGTGATACACTCCTGATTTCCGGGCCCTGGGACAGAAAAAATTTCTGTCCGTTTATTCTTTCTAAGTGTATCAACACTCTTAATACAGTTAGTATAGAGAAAAAGACCTGTGAAATCAAGGAATATCACAGGTCTTTTTTCTTACGATTTATTTACGATGAAGCGGAAGCCGCTGCAAATGCAGCGCACTGCAAAAAGATCCCGGGAAACAGCCGAAGCTGTTCCCGGGATCTCAATACGATCTGATTCAATTTTGCAGATTACTGCTCGTTGTCATCGTAAAGCTTTACTAACTTCTCAAGGTAAGCGTACTTATCTTTCGCGTTCTGCTCAGCCTTAGCAAACAGCTTCTCAGCTCTTGCCGGGTTCTTCAGTGCGAGGGATGTGTAACGAACCTCACCCTTGATGAACTCCTGATAATCAACGGTAGCCGGCTTGCAGTCAAGGCTGAACTTCTTGCCCTCAGCTGCCGGGTTGAATCTGAAGAGGTTCCAGTAACCGGACTGAACAGCAAGTTTCTCCTCTGTCTGAGCCTTTGCCATACCTTTCTTGATACCGTGGTTGATACACGGAGCGTAAGCGATGATCAGGGACGGTCCCGGATATGCCTCAGCCTCAGCGATTGCCTTGATGGTCTGGTTCATATCAGCGCCCATGGAGATCTGTGCAACGTATACATAGCCGTAGCTCATAGCGATTGCAGCAAGGTCTTTCTGCTTAACTTCTTTACCGCCTGCAGCGAACTGAGCAACAGCACCTGTCGGAGTAGCCTTGGAGGACTGTCCGCCTGTGTTGGAGTAAACCTCAGTGTTGAATACCATGATGTTGATATCCTTGCCGCTTGCAAGTACGTGGTCAACGCCGTTGAATCCGATATCGTAAGCCCATCCGTCACCACCGAAGATCCACTGGGACTTCTTAGCCAGGAAATCTTTGTTCTTGACGATGTCCTTGCATGTCGGGCAGTCAACGTTCTCAAGAGCAGCTACGAGTTTGTCAGTTGCAGCACCGTTTGTAGCACCGACACTGAATGTATCTAACCACTCCTGGCATGCAGCTTTTACTTCTGCTGTTGCGTTCTCGTTTGCAGCAACTTCCTCAACTTTAGCCTTTAAGCCATCGCGGATTGCCTGCTGAGCGAGTAACATACCATAACCAAACTCAGCGTTATCCTCGAACAGGGAGTTAGACCAAGCCGGTCCTTTGCCTGCCTTGTTTGCTGTGTAAGGTGTGGACGGTGAAGAGTTACCCCAGATAGAAGTACATCCTGTTGCGTTTGCGATGTACATTCTGTCACCGAATAACTGTGTGATCAGTTTTGCGTACGGCGGCTCACCACAACCAGCACATGCGCCGGAGAACTCAAGGAGCGGCTGTTTGAACTGGCTGCCCTTTACAGTTGTCTCTTTGAATTTATCGATTACATCCTGCTTGATGTCAAGTTTCTGACCGTAGTTGAATACTTCCTGCTCTGCTGCGTTGCCTTCAAGCGGAACCATGGTAAGAGCCTTCTCACCCTTCTTGCCCGGGCAGACGTTAGCACAGGAACCACAACCGGTACAGTCAAGTGCGGAGATCGTCATAGCGAACTTGTACTCCGGCATACCTGTCATCGGGATTGTCTTTGTACCAGCCGGTGCGTTAGCAGCCTCAGCCTCTGTCATAGCTACCGGACGGATTACTGCGTGCGGGCAGACATAAGAACAGAAGTTACACTGGATACAGTTGTCCGGATTCCAAACCGGTACGTTTACTGCGATACCACGTTTCTCGTATGCAGCAGAACCGGACGGAGTTGTACCGTCAACATACTCTTTGAATGCGGATACCGGGAGGTTGTTACCTTCCTGAGCGTTTACAGCAGCCTGGATGTTGTTTACGAAGTTGATAACATCCTCGCGGCCCTCTGTAGCGTGAACCATGTCAAGACCTTCGTCTGCGCAGTTCTTCCAGCTCTCCGGAACTTTCACTTCTACAAGTCCCTTAGCGCCTGCATCGATCGCTGCCCAGTTCTTCATAACAACGTCTTCACCCTTACGACCGTAAGTAGCCTTTGCAGCTGCTTTCATAAGCTCGTTTGCTTTGTCAGCCGGGATGATCTTTGTCAGCTCGAAGAATGCGGACTGAAGGATCGTGTTGATACGGGTCGGGCCCATGCCTGTCTCGATACCAAGTTTAACACCGTCGATGGTGTAGAATTTGATGTTGTGGTCAGCGATGAACTTCTTAACCTGTCCCGGTAAGTGTTTCTCAAGACCCTCAGCATCCCACGGGCAGTTGAGGAGGAATGTACCGCCGTCAACAAGCTCCTGAACCATGTTGTACTTGCGGATGTATGCCGGGTTGTGGCATGCAACGAAGTTTGCTTTGTGGATCAGGTATGTGGACTTGATCGGAGTATGTCCGAAACGTAAGTGGGACATTGTAACACCGCCGGATTTCTTGGAGTCATAATCGAAGTAAGCCTGAGCGTACATGTCTGTGTTGTCACCGATGATCTTGATGGAGTTCTTGTTAGCACCTACAGTACCATCAGCACCAAGACCCCAGAACTTACAGTTTGTTGTTCCTTCCGGAGTTGTAACGAGCGGAGCACCTAACTTTAAGGAAAGGTGTGTCACATCATCGTTGATACCGATCGTGAATCTCTGCTTCTCTGTGTTCTCGTATACAGCAACGATCTGTGCCGGTGTTGTATCCTTGGAACCGAGACCGTAACGGCCTGTGAATACCGGAACCTTATCGAACTTGGAGCCCTTTAATGCTGCAACAACATCAAGGTATAACGGCTCGCCGATGGAACCCGGCTCTTTTGTTCTGTCGAGTACGGAGATCTGCTTAACGGTATCCGGGATTGTGTTGATAAGAGCCTCTGTGCAGAACGGTCTGTACAGACGAACCTTAACAACGCCGACCTTCTTGCCCTGTTTTGCAAGGTAGTCGATCGTCTCTTCGATTGTATCGTTTACGGAACCCATAGCGATGATAACGTGCTCAGCATCAGCAGCTCCGTAGTAGTTGAACAGTTTGTAATCTGTACCGATCTTAGCGTTTACTTTGTCCATGTACTCCTGTACGATTGCCGGAAGAGCATCGTAGTATGGGTTACATGCCTCTCTTGCCTGGAAGAAGATATCCGGGTTCTGAGCGGAACCTCTCTGTACCGGATGGTTCGGGTTCAGAGCGTTCTTACGGAATGCATCAATGGCGTCCATATCAGCCATTTCTTTTAAATCCTCGTAATCCCATGTCTCGATCTTCTGGATCTCGTGGGAAGTACGGAAACCATCAAAGAAGTTGATGAACGGAACTTTACCCTTTAATGCTGCAAGGTGTGCAACCGGTGTTAAGTCCATAACCTCCTGTACGCTGGATTCGCAGAGCATTGCGCATCCGGTCTGACGACAGGCGTAAACGTCGGAGTGGTCACCGAAGATATTTAAAGCGTGAGTTGCTACACAACGAGCGGATACGTTGAATACGCCCGGGAGCTGCTCACCAGCGATCTTATAGAGATCCGGGATCATAAGAAGAAGACCCTGAGAAGCTGTATAAGTTGTTGTTAATGCACCTGCTGCAAGGGAGCCATGTACGGCGCCGGCAGCACCTGCCTCGGACTGCATCTCGGTGATCTGTACCGGCTGTCCGAACATGTTTGTTCTTCCATCAGTTGCCCATTCATCGGTAGCTTCCGCCATCGGAGAAGAAGGGGTAATCGGGTAGATGGCTGCTACATCCGTAAATGCATAGGAAGCATGAGCGGCTGCATGGTTACCATCCATGGTTTTCATTTTTCTTGCCATAGTTGATTTCCTCCTGTAAAGTGTATAAATATGTAAATATTTATTAAACTTATGTGTTCCGCGTTTATCAGAACATCTATAAATTATTATAGCAATTTTTCCCTAAAATGCAAATCAAAAACGGCAGAATCATGTACCAAATCATAAACAATATTAAAATTTTTGCATTATCTTTTCACATTATGGAATGTTATCCGCATTGTGAGAATGTGCATTTGGTTAGTTTTGACAAACTTCTGTTCCGGAGCACTTCTCTCTTTTACAGATAATGATTTCTTTTAAATAAAAAGCGGTGAGGCAGGAAATCATTTTGATTCCTGTTCACCGCTTTTTTATATAAAGTATTCTTTTTATTGGTCCGACCATTCCCCGCTCTCAAGCAGGACCTTCGCTGCTGTCCTGGAGTGGGAGATCCGCTACTGTCCGTTCGGAGCGATCAGCCCCATATCGGACGGAGCCTGGTTCGTCTCCGCATGCGCTGCCGTTGTCTCCGGCGTATATCCCGGTCCGTAGTTAGATCCGGCGGACGGTGCTGCCGTTGTCGGCGCTGCTGTTGTCTCCGCTGCCGTTGTCGGTGCTGCTGTCTCTGCAGCCGTCGTCTCCGCTGCCGTTGACTCCCCAGCAGATTCAGACGGTGCTGCCGCTGACTCTGTGGACGGCGTTTCAGTCGCCGCAACCGTTCCGGAAGTATTTCTCTTGATCGTAGCCGCCTTTCCTTTATAAGTGCTGTTGTGGAGAAGGACATCGCTCACGACCTGCCCGTTCTTTTTCGTGATCAGGTTCGTCTGCCATCTGCTTCCCGGTGTTGCCGCCTTTGCGACAACTTCGGTACCCGGCTGGAGAGTCGGGTCTTCGACATAAGTCGGTGCCGGCGCGTCGAGTTCCTTGATCTTTTCGGAATGCATCGACACGGTCACGCCGTCCTCTAAGATCGGGTTTCCGTAAATGGAAACCGTCAGGGTCTGACCGGAGATGGACGCTTTGATGCCGATCGCTGTCTTTCCGTTATTCACAAACCGCAGATCCGGACCCGCATATCCGTCATAGCTTACCATCGCATCCTCGCCCGGTGTGACATAGGAAGGTTCATATGTGTGTGCATGGCGTTCCGTCGTCTTGAGTCCGGCAAATACGACCGCGTTGTAGAGAGTTGAGGATACCTGGCAGACACCGCCGCCCGGCTCCTGAACCACAACGCCGTTGGAGTACGCACCCGCTGGTTTGTATCCTTTTTCTGTGGTACGGTTGCCTGTCATCTTATTAAAGGAGAATTCTTCTCCCGGCTGAAGGATCGTGCCGTTGATCGCCGCGCAGGCGAGACGGATATTTTCGTTTCTGTCCTTATTTGTCGTTGTCGTCGTCGTATATGTTCCGATCTTTTTGAAATTGTCGCGGGCCTGAGCTTCCGTGATCTCCGGCTGTACCTCGTTCGCCGTCGCCGTGATCGTCTTGTCGTACTCTCCCGCTTTCATCGCCGCCGTGATATCGGAGGCAAGTTTTTCCTGATCGATCTTCTTTCCGGTCTGGGCACCCGCGAATGTAAATTTTTCGGTCGATTTATCATAGGAAGCGATCGAACCATTCTTCGGCTCAACATCCCACTTTGCGGCCAGCGCTTTTACCTCGACCTGGACCGCGTCATCAAGGCCATCCGTCTGAACAGTATAGTCGCCGGATTCCTTCTTTGCGAGTGCCTCTTCGATCACCGCATCTACATTTGCTTCCATAAGGTTCGGAAGTTCTTCCGTGCTGTCACCGAAGGTCACCTTCATCTTCCATCCCATATCTGCAAGGACCTTCTCCATCGCCTCGGATTTTGTGAGACCGTGGATCTGAATCCCGTTTACCGTGATCTCCGCTTCAATCTCTGTCTCCGGCTCCGTCGTTGTCTCCTCCGTGGATGTTTCGGATCCCGCGTCCTGTCTCCCGGACCTTGCACAGCTCTGGAGTCCGACTGCCACGCAGATCAGAAAGATCACGACGCCGATCGCGATCAGGACGATCTTTGCCATATCCGGTCCCTGACCTCTTCCTCTTCCCCGGCCCCGTCTTCTTCCGGAGCCTCCTCTTCTTGCCCCGGTTCCCTTATTCCGGGCATTCTGTACCGCCATGATGCGGTCTGCCGCGCTGGACTGGCGGGATCTTCCGCCCGCTCTGCTGTTTCTGAATGTGTCACTCATTGCTCTCACCTTTTATTTTTGTTTTCAGGACGGATCTTCTCTCTATCCATCCGTTTTTCTGAATCCGAATCCGCGCGAAGCTTCCGGCTCTTACAGGCAGCCGATCCCGGTACAGAAAATGTATCGGGACATCGTTTCCGCAAAACGCGCAGATATACAGGTAGTAGTATAGCATAATTTAAGAAAAATGGTATAACAGAAATCTTAAATTTTATTCACAATTTTGTCTCAGATATGTTAAAATAAGGTAACAGTCTGCTGTTGTCATTGATGTACAGCATCGCAATTACAGATCAAGAAAGGAACTTCCGATATATGAAACTCATCGATCTTCACGTTCACTCTACCGCCTCCGACGGCTCCTTAACTCCCACCGAGGTCGTAAACCGTGCAGCCGGTCTCGGGCTCACCGCCATGGCTCTCACGGACCACGATACGGTCTCCGGGATCGACGAGGCGTTAAAAGCCGCAAAGGACCTCGATATGGAGGTCATTCCCGGGATCGAGGTCTCCTGTATCTATAAAGAAAAAGAGATCCATATCCTGGGTCTCTACATTGATCATACGAACCCGGAGCTTCTCTCCTTTTTAAAAGAAGCTTCCCGCAAACGATATGACCGCAATATGGAAATGCTCGCCGCCTTCCGGAAGGACGGTTTCGCGCTCACCGAGGAGGATCTTTTCTGTGGGAATCCGAAGACGGTCGTCACCCGCGCCCACTTTGCGAGAGCACTTTTAAAGCACGGATATGTGACAAGTGTGGATCAGGCGTTTAAAAAATACCTGAACCCGGACCGCCCATACTACCGCTCCCGGGAGCTCATCACACCGGAGGAAGTTCTCACGGTACTCCTCGGCGCCGGCGGTTTCCCGGTACTCGCCCATCCTCTCCTCTATAAGCTGGGCTGGGCGGAAACGGAGGCACTGATCGCAATGTTAACGGATCACGGGCTCCGCGGTCTTGAATGCTTCCATTCGTCCAACAACCAGGACGAGAGCGGAAAGCTCCGGAAACTTGCAAAAAAATACGCCCTCGCCCCGACCGGCGGCTCCGATTTTCACGGCGCCGCAAAGCCGGATATCGAGATCGGTTCCGGGCGCGGCGGTCTGCGGGTGTCGGCGCTGTACCTGGATGATATTAAATTAGCGATGTTTCTTGGCGGGACAATGCATGCATAAGTGAAATATGGCTAAGCAAAAAGATTCAGGAAAGTTAAGTTATACGATCACCTTTCCTGAATCTTTCATATTCTGCCTCAAACAAAGATTGCTGGCTACCGATCCAGCACCTTCCGGATCTCCCCGGCCAGTTCTGCAGCCTTTTTGTGGTCGCTGCCGCCGGACGTAATCCCGATGACCGACTCTCCCTTTTTCGCAATCCCGGGAAAATAGAAATCGCACTGGTCCCGGTCGGACGCATTGTTGACCGGGATCTTTTTTTCGCGACAGTCGCAGACGACAAGCTTGTTGACCGGGGCCGTGGCAGCGGCAAGGACGAAGAAAAATCCATGACTTTTTCTGCCGTGATCTCCGACATCTGCCACAGATCCGAATCTCTCTCCTGTTTCCAGATCTCCAACATCTGCCGCAGATTCCGGCGTTTCTTCCATTTCCAGATCCCCGGCGTCATACATTTTTTTCTTCCATCTCACGCAGGCTTCGGAAACATCTCCGTTCCCCTTTTCTTCTTCGCACATTTCTCTTAAATCCCCGCACACTTCCGGCGAGACGACCGTGATCTCACAGCCGAACTCCAGAAGTGTTCGGATCCGCCTAGCCGCGATCACTCCGCCGCCGACCACGAGGACATCCTTTCCGGCAAGATCGACAAACATTGGAAAATATGCCATTTTTCCGCTCCTCCCCTGCATTTTATACTCCCGCACACCAGATCTTCCAATCGCAGGTGCTTTCCACACACTCAGATTTCCTCTCCGTAAATTCCGGACGTCCCTTTCGCCGTTTTTTATAACATTTTCGACAGTTCCGTCGGGATTGTTCAACCATTCCCCATAATTTCCATAAAAAACCAGTTTAGATTGTTAATTTTTTATCTAATCCGTCGATTGTTTTTTTCCTACTCATCTGGTAGAATTCAAGTCGTTAAAAGATAAACGAAGTAAATCAATCACACAGCGGCAGAAAATTCCCAGAACACAAGGGAACCGCTGCGATCACCTTTGAGGAGGTAACAATCATGAAATTAAAAATGAAAAACATTTCCAATCTTGATACATTATTTAAAGTCATCAACCAGTGTGACGGCGCGGTTGAGTTAAGTCTTCCGGAAGGCGGAAGTGTAAACTTAAAATCAAAACTCAGCCAGTATTTCTCGATGGCAACTGTATTTTCAAACGGGAACATCAAGGAATTAGACCTTACGACCCACAACGACAGTGATTCCAGACGCCTGATCCAGTACATGGTCCAGGGCTGCTGATCTGATCCGGATGATCCGCATCCCTCCGCAGATCCCCACACGCCTTTCGGGGTGCATGATGTCCCGTTCAGAAAGGCGTGTCTGCAGAAAGCATAAAGCAGTCATCAGGCCATAACGAATCCTTTCGCGGCCAGACTGGCGATCAGGTTCTCTTTCTCCGTAAAGAAAGTTCCCTGTGCCATCTGGCTGCTTCCCCCGCCTCTTCCGGAGAGTTCCCCATTTAATGTCTTCGAGAGAGCGCGCATGTCCTCGCTCTGGCTCCCCAGAACATAAGAGAATCCCCCATTCACACTTTCTGACAGGGCGAGGACAATTTTCCCCCTCTTTCCTTCGAGTGCGAAGTTCACAAAGTGACGGAGCTCCGTCATATCAAGATCATCTCCGAGATAACAGATCTTATCATTTCCTTCCTTTAACTGGTCCGCTTGGAATTTCATAAGTTTTCTTGAAGTCTCAGACAATTTTGCCTGGGTCTGCATCAGCTCATTTTTCAGTTTTTCCACGGCATCCGCAGTCTTTCCGGCTTTTGCGGACAGGAATACGGAAATTTTCTGAAGTTCTTCCCTTTTCTTCTCATAATCCATCACGGCCTCTTCCCCGCAGAGCAGAGAGATCCTGACACCGCCCTTATAGTGGATCATGGTTAAAAATTTCACGAGTCCGATCTCACCGGTTTTCGCCACATGTGTCCCGCAGCAGGCGCAGGTGTCGCCGTTCGGGATGCTGACGATCCGGATGTCCCCGGTCAGCTCCTTTTTGCTCCGGTAGTCCATCTTTGCAAGCTCCGCCGGGGATGGGAAGCCCGCGTAGATCTCCAGATTCTCCCAGATCATCCGGTTCGCTTTCTTTTCGATCTCCAGAAGCTCGTCCCATGTGAGCGTTCCGTTCAGATCGATCGTGATCTCCTCCGATCCCATATGGAATCCCACATTGTCATATCCGTATTTCGCGTGGATCAGGCCGGAGACCAGATGTTCACCGGAATGTCCCTGCATGTTATGGAAACGTCTGTCCCAGTCAATCTGGCCAGTCACGGTCTCACCGACAGGTAACGGCGCATCCGTATAGTGAATGATCTCGCCATTCTTTTCGTGGACTGCCGTCACAGGAACGCCACCGAGAACACCCGTATCATAAGGCTGTCCACCTCCTTCCGGGAAAAACGCTGTCTGATCCAGAACTACCTCGTACCCCTTTTTTCCTTCCGCGCAGGAAAGAACCTTCGCCTCGAATGTGCGGATATATGCGGAATCGTAATATAATTTTTTCATTGCTCTATATCTCCTGTCACTATTTTTCTATCATCGAAATATCACATAGATTTACACTATGTCTATTATACGCACAGGAGACAGGTATGGCAAGCGGAGACTTTCTGCAATCGTTTATGATCAGATCATACCCATGCCCCATCACCATTCACATGATACCCATCCGGAGTTAACCGTATTTACAAAAAGTGTTCCATCGGCACCCGCATAGTACCAGATACCGTCGACTGTAAACCACCCGGTCTTCGCATATCCATCGGCATCTAAATAGCTCCAGGTCCCGTTTGTGTTCTTCCACTCGTTGGAATGCCAGTTTCCGTCCTCCTCCATATACCACCAGCCGTTTTCGTCCTTATACCAGCCGTAAGCGATCTCCGTGCTGCGGATTTTTTTCGCTTTTTTCTTCGATTTTTTTCCGCTTCCAGAGCTTTCGCCTCAATGGCATCCTTTCTCTCCTTCGCGCTTGCCCCCGGTGTACTGAGTGCATCAAAGGTCAGATAAATACGGACTCCTCGGACATCGTCCTCTTCCAGTTCATCCTTTTTGATCCACTCACATTTCTCGTAGGCGCAGTCAAGCCCACGGATCCGGGTCTTCTCCACTGTCTCTTTCGACAGACGGTAACCGGAACTGTAGTAGAGCTCCACCATAAGCTCCGGCGTATCCCTTCTGTCCCATTTGACCCGGTCATTTACATAATCATATTTATGGATCGTGTACTTCTCCCCGGATGTGGTGATCTTTCTTCCTGATGTCACAAAATTCATTTCTCTTATTTCATGATTTCCTGCGAAATTCTGACATGCCGTCCCGCATATACTGAAAGTGTAAAGAAGATTTCCGGAGGAAATAACATGAGTGATTTAGCTGCTACAAACTGTGGATGTGGGTGTGACTCCCCGGCACCGGGCTGCGGCGGTGGGTGTGGCTGCAACAACAATATGATCTGGATCATCCTGCTCTTATGCTGCTGTGGCGGATGCGGACATAACGGCTGCGGCGGTGGCTGCGGCAACAGCTTCGACAACAGCTGTATCTGGATCATTCTCCTTCTCTGCTGCTGCGGTGGATGGGGAAATGGATGCGGCAACGGTTGCGGTTTCGGCTGCTAAGCAATCTGCGGGCTATTTCAGGGGGCGGTCTTTCCGCCCCTTATTTTGTACCGCCGGTGTTCTCACCGTCAACCTGCCGTTTCTGTTCCTCCTTCTTCCGCTCGCATTCCTCATCGATCTCGTAAACGCTGTTTCCATCTATCACAAGTCGTCCCATAAAACCCCACTCAAATTTTTCTGTCGTCTTACTGTCATTTTATTCCCGCGGACCAGCTTTCGTGAAGATTTCCCGCATGAGAAACCCCTTCTCCTCATATATTGTCACATACAGGAGGTCCAAAATATGAGCGAAAAAGAATTAAAGCTAACCGACCTGGATTACGCCACCGGCGATCACCATCTTCAGATGATGAAGGCGGCGCTCCCCTATCTGGATATCAGCAGACAGCGCACCCTGTCCATGTTTATCAAAGCCGATGAACTGATGCGCACGATGGAGTTTTTCCGGGAGAACGATGACGGAATGCTGAGTGTCTGTGATCTGAACACGGATCATCCATCCCCGGAGGCCATGCTCGCTGCCGTCCGCCCCTACGCAAATAAACAGGAACAGGACACCATTGACATGATGACCCGTTTTCTAAACAGCCGAAAAGGCCGGAGCAGCGCCGGGATCACGACGGACCAGCTTCTCGCGATCCTGCCGCCGGATGTGCAGGCACAATTTGAGACCCTGCAGATGGTGATCCAGAGCTTCGCGCCGGGAGGTACCCATGATGGAATATAACGGAAACACCCGGAACAGCCAGAGCAAAAACTGGCGATCCGACCCGCGGCTTCACAACATGGATCCCGCAAAGATCGCCCTCTTGGCCTCCTTTGCGGATGAACTTATGAAAACGCCGGATAACCGGAAGATGCAGGCCTTTCTCTCCCTGAACCAGAAGATGCGGGAAAAATCCATCTTCTTTTCCGGGAACGAGCAGGAACTCCTGTTCGAGGTCCTGACAGAAAGCCTTTCCCCGGCAGATCGTCAAAAAGCAGAGATGATCCGCCGGCTTGCCGGCAGGCTTCAGAATCCGCCGTAATACCGATACACCGGATCCCTTCGTCTCTGTAATCTCTGATTCGTCTGCCCCAAAATACCTTCCGGAAAAAAGGAGGCTGCCCGGACGTGTTCTCTGTCGCCATGTCCCTGCAGCCTCCTTCTCAATTTACGCAGACGTTGAACCAAGGCCTGCCCTTGTACGGGACCTTGAAAGATGCCGCGGCAGCAGTAAGCCAGACACGACTATGAGATCCATGCTCCTGCTGTCCCGTCGGATCCATTTCCAAAGCGGTACACAGTTCCGTCAATGGTACGTTCTCCGGTCACCATCGCTCCTGATCCATCCATATAATACCAGGTTCCATACGGATCCTGATACCAGCCGGTCACCATATAGCTGTTCTCATCGAACCGGTACCAGATTCCGCCGATCTCCTTCCACTGATCCTTACAATAGGACAAGCCCCGGGCACTCGTGACGTAACGCCACTTCCCGGTTCCATCCTCCTGGATCCAGGCACCGGATAAGGTCTGTCCGGAATCACTTTTTCCATCCCCGGAGACAAACCGGGTTCCAGTATAGACCATTCCCGGTCCCTCGACGGTCTTGCCCTTTTTTCCATCGCTGTTGACCTCTGTTACCATAAACGTATATAACTTTCCTTCCTTCATCTCAGAAGAAAAGTCTTTGGTGCAGCCCTTTAAGGTCTCGTTTGTTTTTTTCTTTCCATTCTCGTATAACGTCACGCTGTAGCTCAGTCTCGGATCCGGCTGTACTCTCAGCTTCGCTGCGTTTTCAACTGCCTCGTCATGCCGATGATTCCGCCGACGTAGGAACCTGAGGCTGCCGTTACCTGATAGTGGAAGAGGCTACCTCTCGGCATATCCTCCATGGAAGTATAATTGACCGCGTCTCCCTCTGCCTCAACATGCTTCACAGTTCCGGTGTTGTAGCCGATAAGACCGCCGATGTAATTCATGGAAGCCGTGGTAGACACATTGATGTTCTTGAGTCTGATATTCGTCACACTTCCGCTGTTTGACCCGATCATACCCACCTGGGATGCCTGATAACCGCTCAGCCGGATATTCTCAAACTCACAGTTATCGATCGTACCCTGATTTGACGCGACGAGGCCGAAGTTTGTTCCGGCTTTCGTTCCGTTATCCAATGTGATATTCGCAAACCTAAGGTTCCTGATCCCACCGGAGATCGCCGTAAACATGGACTCCGCCGGAGAGGACGTACTGTAGGATACGTTTCCGCTGGAGATCGTATACTTTTCTCCGCCGCTCTTTGAACCGCCGGTCAGGGAGTTGATTTTTAATCCCATCGAGAGTTTTCCGGCCTTTGCATAGCTTGTGAGATCAATGTCGCCCTCGATCTTGAAGTTTTCATAGTTCTGTCCGGCCTCTGTCATGGCATTTACCCACTGTTCCGCATTGTAGATGACTCTCGCAATGACCGTTCCGTCCTCCACCCGGATCTGGATCTCAAGACGTCTTGTCGCATCGCCTTTTCTGAACACGGCGACAGCCGGATATACGGACTGGTATTTTACCGATCTCACATCGTCGTACTTGAGTCCCATCGGGGATTCCTGTGTCCTTTTTTCTGCCATCTCAAAGTTCAGGCCTTCACATTCGATGTGATCCAGAAGGAAGCCGTTTCCGCCGTTTTCTACAAGTACTTCCACGATATACTTTCCGGAGAACTCAAAGATCCGTGCCTGCGTCACTTTTAATTTGACACATAGCAGTTATAGATCTTGATGCCTTTTCCATAGCCGGTGAGTCCTCCTGCGGAAAGTGCTTTGCCTCCATAGACCGCCGTTGTGATCGAAACGTCTTCCGTGCGGCAGTCTTCCATCGTACTGTATTCCAGATACGATACAAGTCCACCGACATGGTTCGGCATATCGGACAGTTTTACATGGAAAGCCCGGATATTCTTTAAGGTACTGTTGTTTAAAACTTTTCCGAAGCTTCCGGCTTCTAAGGACTTCGCCTTATTATCATTGGAATCATTGGTGATGAGTTCCACGTTTTCAAAGTTCAGATCCTTCACTTCCGCGCCGGAAAGGACCGACAGGACGGAGGAGCCGCCCCCGCTGATATTCCGGATCGTGTGGCCGTCCCCGTAGAGCTTTCCGGTAAACGGATCACGGTCGGAGCCGATCTGCATACTGGAGATACTCTTTCCGGAAAAATCAAGATCACTCACAAGAATACTCTGATATTGCTTTTCGCATGAAGTTCCTTCTCGATCTTGATGGAGAAATTTTCGATCACGCCGGATTTCCGGTTTGTGAAGGCTACAAAGCCCTCACTGTAGTTCGGACGGATATTTCCAAGCTTCACCGTCATGACGAGATTCCGGATCGTTCCGAAGTTTGCACACACGAAAGTGGAGGTATCGAGAATCCGGGAACACCAAGATATAAGAAAGATAAAATGC
>OKRR01000395.1_pt1 | contig 50558 bp, 48 predicted proteins | sample 1601211 | NCBI WGS metagenome assembly OKRR01 (sample SAMEA3541525, study PRJEB24748) | human gut metagenome | biome: human gut; feature: human-associated habitat; material: faeces | place: China | collected 2012
AAAAATACCGACCTCCAATCGTTAGATTTCAGTCTAACTTTTGGGGGTCAGTACATCCGCATTTCTGCAAGATCCTTTTTCTATTATTGTTCTTTTTTCTATTATTGTTCTTTTTTCTGTATCTACATTATATACTTCCAGAACATCAGAATTCCCGATATTCCCGATATTAATGATAGTTTCTGCTCTGTAGAATAGATTTTATCATACTGACTTCATGATTTTGTGCAGAAATCACCTTTTCTCTTCGAAAATGCAAAATCCTATGAAATAAAAAAAACACCGCCAAGCCTTCTAGTTACTAGAAAACTTGACGGTGTTTTGGGTTTTGCCCCTGCCAAGGAATGCCGGCAGCCGGACTCGAACCGGCACGAGGTCGCCCCCGTCAGATTTTGAGTCTGATGCGTCTGCCATTCCGCCACGCCGGCACACTTTTGCAACAAAATCATTGTATCACAAATAAAAGATTTTTGCAAGCAATTTAAAAAATTTTGACAACTCGAATTTTTCAGGCTCTTTTATGAAGGTTTCTCCCGCGGATATTTCGTAGTATCCGACACGACGGGGCCGCTCTCTTTCGCTTGTATTTGTGAAAAATTAAAACTACCGTAAGACTTTTTCTGCTGATTTTTCTGGAAATATCCGTTATAATAAGTACAAATACGATTGTGTCACGTATCACAAAGGAGGACCTTTTATGATAAAGCGAAAGAACCCGGAGTCCCGTAAAAGTAACCGCAGCCGCCGCAGACTGCTCCGCCTTGCTGCCGCCTGCCTGATGGCTCTGACTGCTGTCTGCCTGATTTCCGGCTGCGGCAAGAAAAACGAAAAGATTGATTTATCCAGCACCCATACGACTGCCGCAGAAACCATGGCTCCCTCTTCCTCTCCAAAGGAAACGGAGTCTTCTGCCGGAATCACCTTGGAACCAGGCATTGACAATGCGGTAAACTCCAATTCTGGAACCTCCGCTTCCGGAAACGGCTCTGGATCTGCTGTTACGAAAAACCAGGTAAAGACAAGCCTGACCACCTACACCTCCGGCAAGGTTTCCATTCAATATCCGGTTGTAGAGAATCTGGACAATGCTTCTGATATCAATGCCCTGATCAAAAAGAATGCCCTATCCATTGTAGATGCCTATGATATTGATGAGGCAAAGGACACTCTGAATATCCAGTGTAAGGTGATATCTGCAGACAGAAGCCGCATTACCCTGACCTATACTGGTTCCCTTACCGTATCCGGGGGCGCCCATCCCTCGAATCTGTTTTACACCAATACCATTGATGTCCGCAGTGCATCCAGTCTGGATCTTCCCTATTTGACAGATCCGGCGGTTCTGGCAGACTATGTGCTTTCTGCAGACTGCATTTACCAGAACACTTCTCCCGAGCTGAAATCTGCCATGGCTCAGATCAATGCCGGTCGGAGCAAGGCTTACTATACGGATCTCTTCAGCAAAGCGGACTTCCCCTATGATGGCAGCTTCCCTGAGTCCTTCAGCTATGAGTATGAGGGAGATATTTATGTTTCCATTCCCGTTTCTCACGCAGCGGGAGACTATGTGATTGCCATTTTCACTCCGGAGAATAAATAATTTGCTATTTGTTATTTCATCTGGTAAAATGATAAACAGAGTTTACCTACAAAACGGAAAGGACATTTTATTTATGGAAAATGTAGTAATTTTTGATCATCCTTTAATTCAGCACAAAATTTCGATTCTTCGTGACAAGCGGACCGGAACCAATGAGTTCCGCTCTCTGGTAGAAGAGATTGCCATGTTAATGGGCTATGAAGCTCTCCGGGATCTTCCTCTGGAGGATCAGGAGGTAGAAACCCCACTTGAAACCTGTATGACTCCCATGATTGCCGGAAAGAAGCTGGCGATTGTTCCGATTCTCCGCGCCGGTCTTGGCATGGTAAACGGAATCCTTGCCCTGGTTCCCAGCGCTAAGGTTGGACATATTGGTCTCTACCGGGATGAGGTAACTCATGAACCTCATGAATATTACTGCAAGCTTCCTACCCCCATTGACCAGCGCACTATCGTAGTGACGGATCCCATGCTTGCTACTGGCGGTTCCGCTGTAGAAGCTGTTGATTTTATTAAGCAGCACGGCGGCAAGCATATCAAGTTTATGGCTATTATTGCCGCTCCGGAAGGCCTGGAGCGCCTGAGAAAGGCTCATCCCGATATCCAGATTTATGTAGGACACCTGGATCGCTGTCTCAATGACGACGCTTATATCTGCCCCGGACTGGGCGATGCAGGCGACCGTATTTTCGGTACCAAATAAGAAAACGCAAACAGCCAGTGAGAATGTTCCCGCTGGCTGTTTTTTATTACTTTTTATTACTGTTTTTTTGCAACCTCACCCTGCTTTTTGTAAATAGATCCTGCATCCACACAAGTTCTCACACTGGACAGCGGGTAAATATTGCTGTTCTTTCCAATGACAGTTCCAGGATTCAGCACAGAACCGCAGCCCACCTCTACCTCGTCGCCAATCATAGCGCCGAATTTCTTTAAGCCTGTTTCAATATCTCCGTCTTCTGCATGTACCTTTACCAACGCCTTGTCAGACTTTACATTAGAAGTAATGGAACCAGCTCCCATGTGCGCCTTGTAACCAAGAATGGAATCTCCCACATAATTGTAATGAGGAACCTGAACATTATCAAAAAGAATCACGTTCTTCAGCTCAGAAGAATTGCCTACTACTGCATTGGCTCCAATGATTACCTTTCCGCGAATAAATGCGCAGTGGCGAACTTCCGCCTCCGGTCCGATGATTACTGGTCCGATAATTCCTGCTGTCGGCGCAACCTTAGCGCTTTTGTGAATCCAGATTCCCTTTGCCGGATTCATATACTCATTTTTCGACAGGGATTCTCCCAGCTTTTCCACATACTCCCCAATATGGGCCAGAGCCTCCCAGGGATACTCAAACTGCTCCAACAAAGATTTGGCCATGGTGTGATCCAGACTGTAAAGATCCTTGATTTTCATTTCTGATTTCTTCATGTGATTCTACTCCTCCTGATATTTTATATTCATTTACTACCTGCGCTCCGGCTTTTTCCAGAGCGCATTTAGGGATAGTTTTTCCCTGCTGCCTCAAAAAATTCCCGCAGCTGATACTGGTTGTTCAGCTTCAGTACATTATAGGTCCGGCCCGCCACAAACCGCTCCAGCTTTTCCATATATTCCTCCGGCGTAATGGTTCCCTCAGCCACATAGGTCAGTCCCTTTTCCCAGCTTGCAGTAAGCTCCGGATTCAGAAGCTGGCGGATGGATGCGTTTACCACATCAAAAATCAGTTCCCCCAGAAGGGTTGGCGTAATTATCTGCGTCTTTCCATTCAGGGCCAGGTATTTGATATTTACCAGCTTTTTCAGAATCTCCGCCCTGGTCGCACTGGTTCCGATTCCGCTTCCCTTAATCTGAGCCCGAAGATCCTCGTCCTCAATCAGCTGTCCGGCATTTTCCATAGCAAGAATCATGGAACCGGAAGAATAACGCTTCGGCGGAGAGGTTTCTCCCTCCTTAACAGAAAGACTGTTTACTGGGAATTCCATTCCCTTTTTCAGTCCTGCCAGGCGGGCTATAAACTCCGGATTCTCCAGATCCTTCTGATTGATCTCTGAATCCTCCTTATCCTCTCTCTCCAGGCCTTCTTTTCCATTTTCTCCGGTTCTGCTGCCTTTTTTTCCATTTTCTTCCGTTTTTCTTCCGCTTTTGGGAACAGCGGCAACCTTCAGATATCCTGGTTCTGTCAGTACCTTAAAGCTGGCAAAGAAATGCTCCCGATCCGCCTCCAGCTCCAGGGAATATTTCTGATACACTGCTGCCGGATAGAAAATACTTAAAAACCTTCTGGCAATCACCTCATATACCTTCATTCCCAGAGAATTTAAGCTGCGCAGAGCCCCAAAGCCCTGTCCCGTAGGAACAATGGCATAGTGATCCGTGATCTGTTTGTCATTAACATACCTTGTTTTTTCAATGCCCTGGAAAGCCTTCCCTGCCAGAACCTCACTGGCAAAGCCGCCTACCGGCTCAAACCGCTGAAGGCCCTCAATATTCCTGTGAATCTCCTTCGCAACAGCCGTAGAAAGCACTCTGGCATCTGTACGAGGGTAAGTGACCAGCTTTTTCTCGTACAGCTCCTGTACCACCTTCAGAGTTTCATCGGGACTGATCTTAAACATCTTTGAACAGTCATTCTGCAGCTCTGCCAGGTTATACAGCAGGGGCGGATTCTTTGTTTCCTTCTTCTTTTCCGCCTTAATCAGGCGGGCAAGAAGCTGCGTCTCCTGCTGCAGAGCACAAATCAGCGCCTCTGCGTCCTCCCGCTTTTGAAATCCGTTTTCCTTATAAAGCAGGGGAGACTGGAAATAACGGGATCCCTCCACACTTCGCCACTCTCCGTCAAAGCTCATGCCCTGCATATCAAAGTTTCCGATCACCCGGTAAAAGGGCGTCTTTACAAAGTCACGAATCTCCCGCTCTCTCCGAACCACCATGCCAAGAACACAGGTCATCACCCTTCCAACCGAGAGAACTGTCCGGTCTGTCTTCATATAGGAAGAAATCGCAGGGCCGTATTTTAATGTAAGAAGACGGGAAAAATTAATTCCCATCAGATAATCCTCTTTTGCCCGCAGATACGCAGATGCCGCCAGATTGTCATATTCTTTCCAGTCTCTGGCCTCTCTGATTCCTCTAAGAATCTCCTCCTCTGTCTGGGAATCAATCCAAACCCGTCTTCGCTCTTTTCCATGAACTCCTGCCATCTGGTCAACCAGGCGGTAAATATACTCTCCCTCCCGCCCGGAGTCTGTGCAGATGTAAATCGTATCAATATCGCTTCGGTTTAACAGGCGGCTGACAATCTGAAATTGCTTTGACACTCCGTCAATCACCTGATACTTAAATTCCTTAGGCAAAAACGGCAGGGTCTGCAGACTCCACCGTTTATATTTGGGATCATAGGCTTCCGGATAGCTCATTGTGACAAGATGTCCCACACACCAGGTTACAACAGCCGTATCTGACTCCAGATAACCGTCCGATCTCCGTGCCGAAATTTTCAGCGCATTGGCAAACTCCTGAGCCACGCTGGGCTTCTCGGCTATGTATAATGTTTTTCCCATAAATTCAGGATTCCTTTCTATTCTCTGTCCCGTTTCTCCTGCTTTGCCTGCTTCACTGCTTCTCCCATTTCTTTTTTCAGGGACTTCCAGGCATCCTCATGCTCTACATAATACTTGGGACAGTTTTTTCCCACCACATCATAATGGCGGATAATATCCCTCTCTGTCAGATTCAGCTCCGCGCAGAGCCATCCCGTCAGCTTTTTTAAGGCTTCTATTGTTTCAGAAGAAAATTCTCCCGATGCATCTGGATGGCAGCACTCAATGGAAACCGTATCCTCATTCCGGGGATAATTGGCATAGGCCACCTCATCTAAAGGAATGCACTGAAGGATCTCTCCGTCAATTCCGATAATATAATGGCTGCTGGCTGAGGTTGCCTTTTCTCCGGTCTGATTGGCCAGATTGTTGAAATAAGAACGGTTCTGCGCCGCCGTAGTTCCCGGATTGGCAACGTAATGAACCACAATGTGATTGATCTCCCTGCGCTTGGTTCCCGGTCTGGAATAGGGATTGATTTGGAGAAAGTCCTGGGTATACCACTCCGGTGCAGTCAGCTCTGACAGGCGGGGGCGATTTTTTTCCCGATACCAGCGGGCCATCAGCATACCTCCGGTAATCAAAACGGCAATCAAAAGGATGGTATCCAGGGTCAGAAGCGCAAGGGTCTTCTGTCTGAGCGTCATCCGGCGGTTTTTATTCTTTCGCTGTCTTCTGCTTCGTTTTCTGTTTTCCCGTTCTTCTCCCATTATAGTTTCATTCCTTCCTTCTGCAGGCATTTTCTGTTTCCGTATATTATATTCACCAAAACTGCTATTTTCTCGGATGAGCGCCTGTGTAGGCTTTTCTCAGAGGATCTTTTTGCAAATAAGTAATATAAGCCTGGGTGGTAGCAAGATCCGCATGGCCCAGCATAGTCTGCACTGCCTGGAGATCCGCGCCTCCGCTGATTAGATGGGCTGCAAAGGAATGGCGCAGAGTGTGGGGAGTAATATCTGTCTCAATCCCGGCCTTCTCGCCGTAGTACTTTACAATCTTCCAAAAGCCCTGACGTGACATGGGACTGCCGCTACAGTTGGTAAACAGCCAGGGAGATCCCTTTCCCTTCAGCAGCCGTACCCGAGCTGTATCCAGGTAATGCTTCAAGGATTCTCCTGCCGCTTTGCCAAAGGGAATCATCCGCTCTCTCTGTCCGTCCCGGCAGATAATAAAGCCTACTCCCAGATTCACATCCTCCATAGTCAGCCCAATCAGCTCAGAAACCCGAATACCGGTAGCATATAAAAGCTCCAGCATAGCTTTGTCCCGAACCTCCTTGGGAGAATCTCCGCTGGGCTGCTGTAAAAAGCGGTCTACCTCCTCTACGGTCAAAAAAACCGGCGCTTTCTTTTCGATCTTCGGGGTTTTTAAAAACTCGGCCGGATCCTTTCTGATGTTTCCCTGAATCATCTCATAATGAAAAAAAGATTTCATCGATGCAACGACACGGGAAATCGTTGTAGAAGCTTTCCCCTGCCCCTCCAGATATAAAATATAAGAATTCAGACTGGTCTTTGTCACCCGGGAAGGTTCGTCAATCCCCTGCTGTTTCAGATACTCCCATAACTGAGTCAAATCCCTTCGATAAGACATGGTCGTATTGACCGATGATTTTTTCACCTGCTGCAAATAGTCAATAAAAGCATCTATTTCTTCTGTCATTCCAATCTTCCTCAAACTCTCTTTCGTCCAAAATTACCGTATTTTTCTCATGTGTGTACCATTATATCCGCATTTTATCATAAAATCAAACACATTTTTCCCACTTTTCCTCTGCTTTTTTGATGCTTAACATAAAAAAATACAACATATGGAGCGCCGTTGTTTCCGGCTTCAATATGTTGTAAAAAAACAAAAAAAGTTTTTTCATAGGAGTATTTGGATTATTACAGCAGTTTCAAAAACAGAGGATTCAGGCGGATTTCTGCCAGTATACCCCCGGCAGTAAGACTGATTACCGCACTCCAGAACCTTCCTCTGCGTGCGGAAAGACCATACCCGTATCGATAAGCCAACAGTCCCCAGGCTGCCAGATAAAACAGCTGATGGGGAAAGCCGGATACCAGAAAGCACCACATTCCCTCCAGTCCTCTGCACCAGGTAAAAACTACCAGCGCAGTACTGCCTGCAAAGCCTGTTAAGACAAGAAGAAATGGTATTCCAAAATTCTGCATTCTGCTCCTGCAGATTCCTGCAGCTGCCACTGTCTGCGCCACTCGGACTGCCGCAATCCGATAGACTGCCGCCTTCTGTCCTTCTATGGCTCCAATCCATCCGTCTGTCACAAAACCATAAAGAGCCTGACCGTTAATCAGCCCAGAAGCAAACAGCCGGTTGACTCCCACTGCTCCCAGGAGCCAGCCGGCTGCCAGCCAGAAAAACAGAGCATATCTGCGTTTCGTCTCTCTCACCGCCGTTTTTTTCTATATGTACGCAGAAAAACGCCGGTCTATGACAGAGGAAGACTTATTTTCCGTATTTTCTGGCATAAGCGAGAATCGCCGCCGTTGTTTTTGCATCTGTCATTTTTCCTGAATAAATCAGTTCCAGCAAATCCTCCAGTTTCCAGCGCTCTACGTGAATCACCTCGTCCTCGTCCAGATTCTGTTTGGAAGGAATCAAATTTCTTGCAACAAAAATATCAATAAATTCGTCACAGAAGGCCACAGTTGTATTCATGCTCATCAGGTATTCCAGATGCTCGCAGCGATAACCAGTCTCCTCCTCCAGTTCCCGGTAAGCACACTCAATTTTCGGTTCTCCAGGCGCATCCAGCTTTCCTGCCGGAATCTCCAGAGTCTCCCGATCCAGAGCATTGCGGTACTGGCGAACCATCAGAAGGTATCCCTCATCATCCACAGCAACTACAGCAGCTGCTCCGTCATGATGTATAAAATCCCAGTGAGCCTCGTGACCATTGGCCATTACCGTATCTTCATAAATCTTTAAAATCGTTCCTGTATATTTTAACTGACGATCCAGACGAATCACCGCCGGAATCTGGTTTTGCCCTTCTTTGTTTTTTTCTTCCATCATTCCATCCTCTTTTCTGAAACATCTACTCTGCTTTTGTTTATTTGATCTTCGTACACTTCTCGTAGCAGGCATCTGTAGCATGGAATACCGCTCCCCGCAGTCCGTTCTCTTCTAAAGCAGCCACCCCGGCAATGGTAGTTCCTCCCGGTGAGCAGACCTTATCCTTCAAAAGTCCTGGATGTTCTCCTGTCTCCAGCACCATTTTGGCACTGCCAAGCACGGTCTGAGCAACCAGCTCATAGGCTGCAGCTCTGGGAATTCCGTATTTTACCACACTGTCTGCCAGCGCTTCCATAAACATGTATACATAAGCAGGAGAGCTTCCGCTGGCACAGACCACAGCATCCATTAGTTTTTCCTCCACCACAGTTATCCGGCCGAAGGACTGGAAAAATTGATGAATTACCTGAATTTCCTCCTGAGAAAGCTCTTCGGAATCATAAGAAACCCCGGTCATTCCCTCACCTACCAGCGCAGGAGTATTGGGCATAGCCCGAACAATCCGGCAAGGCTTTCCAAATCTCTTGCGGAGATTTTCCATCGTAATCCCAGGCGCAATGGAAATCACAATCTGACTTTCATCCACCGCATCACGAATTTCTTCCATCACTGCATCCAGCTGCTGCGGCTTCACTGCCAGCACCAGATATTTACAGGAGGAAGCGCAGGCCCGGTTATTCTCAGAAGGCTTTACATCTGTCCTGGCTGCAATATCCTGAATCTTTTCCTGATTTCTTGCAGAAAAGGTGATCTTCTCTGGACTGTATACCCCCAGAAGTCCCTTTAAAATGGCATAGCCCATATTGCCCATACCGATGAAACCAAATTGATACATTCTGTCTGCCATTCTCTTTTCCCCCTGCCTTACAGCATTGCCTTTCCGCGGCAGTATGTCTGAAGCACCTGATAATCATCCTCCAGAACCACAATATCCGCATCGTAACCGGCTACCAGCTTGCCCTTTCTGTCATCTACGCCCAGGCATCTGGCCGGGTTAATGGTGCAGGCATTGATTGCCGCATCTACAGGAATCAGAGCGTCCTCAACCATAATCCGCAGTCCGCGGTTCATATAAAGGGTGCTTCCGGCAATGGTTTCTGTTCCTTTCAGATAAGCCAGTCCGTTCTCACGAATCTCTATGGAATGGCCGCCCAGCTCGTAATCGCCTCCCGGAGGACAGTGTTTTGCCCGAAGAGAGTCTGTAACGAGAATTCCGTAATCGCGTCCCTTAGCTGTCATGTAATTATTCAAAGCAGCCAGATGGCTGTGCTGTCCGTCTCCGATAATCTCACCGTAAATGTCACGCACCCGCATAGCCGTTCCCACAAGTCCCGGCTTTCTGTGATGATAGGGTGTCATTCCGTTGTATACATGAGTCATGGAAGTAGCGCCGTTGGCGATCCCCAGCAAAGCCTCCTCATAGGTTGCAGAAGAATGGCCCATGCTGACAACAACTCCTGTATCATGACAGTATTTGGTCAGAGCAAAGTCCGGATCATGCTCTGGAGCCATGGTAATATACCGAATCATACCCTTCGCTGCTTCCTGATACATGGAAAACTGCTCTACCGTAGGAACAGCAATTGCTTCCGGCGGCTGAGCGCCCTTGTAATCCATGTCAAGATATGGTCCCTCAAAATGGATGCCAAGGATCTCGGCCCCCTCATAGCCCTCTTCTGCAACCTTTGCTACATTGGCAACTGCCTTTGTCAGAACCTCCGGCATCTGAGTTACTGTCGTAGGAAGAATAGAGGTAACTCCCTCCTCCGGAATCCGAGCCATCCAGTCCCGAAGTCCCTCCGGCTCAGCATCATTCGTATCAAATCCATAAGCCCCATGTGTATGAACATCAATAAATCCCGGCAGAATCCGTTTGCTGCCATAATCTACATCCGCCGGATGTGACTGATAAGCATGAACTCCCGCAATTTTTTCCCCCTGTACCTCCAGCTGCGCAGGCATAAACTGCCCGCAGATCCAGACTCTGGTGCTTTGAATAATCATAGAAATACCTCCTGCGTTTATATTAAAAAGAAGCTCGCGAGCTTCTCCGCCTGCGGCGGGTCGCTTCTGCAACAAAATTCTCTTCCACCGCATGGCGATCCTCGCGGAGCGTTTTTATGTCATAGGACACACTTTCCTATGGCATAAAAAATGAACCTGCCGTTATTATAACGCAGGTTCATAAAAAAATCCACAACAGGTATTTTATTTCTCGTTTGCCAGCTCCATCCGCACATTTTTTCCGCGGATTTTCACTCTCTTCATACACTCCAGCACTTCTCCGGCACAGTCCTCCGGAACCTCTACAAAAGTGTATTTATCGTACATATCAATGCTTCCAATCATCCGTCCGGAAATACCGGATTCTCCGGCAATGGCTCCCAGCACGTCTCCCGGCTTAATGTTCTGATCCCGTCCTACATTCAGGAAAAGCCTTGCCATTCCATTGTCCTGGCTCCGTCCCCGTCCGCCACGGCCGCTCCGCTGGCCTCTTGCGTCCCGTCCACGGCCATAACGTCCGTCCCGGCGTCCTCTTTGATCTTTTCCGCCCCAGGAATCCAGATCATCCAGGGAGCGTGCCGGCCGGCTGTCAATGATAATATCCTCATTACTTTCGCCCATATGCATCCGTAAAAGCGCTGCCGCCAGCTCTAACGAGGTATAATCCTCCTCCAGCAGCTTCTTTTCCAGAATGTGAACGATCGGGCTTAAATCCATCTCATTCATCACACAGCCTGCCTGTTCCAGAATCTTCTCTGCCTTAATCTCTGTAATATCATCCAGAGACGGCACTGCCTGAGGAATAATCTTTGTCTTGCAGTACCGCTGAATGTCCCGCAGTTTATAGACCTCCCGCCCTACAACAAAGCTGAACGCAATTCCGGTTCGTCCGGCCCGGCCGGTTCGTCCAATCCGGTGTACATAATACTCATCATCCTGAGGAATATCGTAGTTAAACACTGCCTCAACATCATCTACATCAATTCCACGGGCTGCCACATCCGTAGCCACCAGAATCTCCGTGCGTCCGTTCCGGAAGCTGTTCATAACCCGGTCTCTCTGGATCTGCTTCAGATCTCCGTGGAGTCCTTCTGCAAAATAGCCCCGTCCCTGAAGCTCGTCTACCAGCTCATCTACCTGCTTTTTTGTGTTGCAGAATGCCACAGACAGCTTGGGCGCATACAGATCCAGCAGACGGCACATAACCTCCACCTTGGTTCTGGGCTTTACTTCATAATAATACTGCGTCACCTTCGGTACCGTCAGCTCTTTTTTTACCACCCGGATCACCTGAGGATCCTTCTGGAAGCTTTCTGCAATTTTCTGGATTTCCGGCGGCATGGTTGCAGAAAACATAATCGTCTGACGCTCTGTCGGCAGATGACTTAAAATAGTTTCCATGTCTTCCAGAAAGCCCATGTTCAGCATCTCATCTGCCTCATCCATAATCACTGTATGTACCTGATCAAACTTTACCGTTTTCCGGCGCATATGATCCATCACCCGGCCCGGAGTTCCGATAATAATCTGGGTGCCGTCCTTCAAACCCTTAATCTGACGTACAATATCCTGTCCTCCGTAAATCGGAAGGACCTTGATGCCATGCATATACTTTGCCAGACTGCGGATCTCCTCTGCCACCTGGATGGCCAGCTCTCTGGTGGGACACAGAGCTACCGCCTGCAGCTTTTTGTTTTTCGGATCAATTTTCTGCAGAAGGGGAATTCCAAAGGCTGCTGTTTTTCCTGTACCAGTCTGCGCCTGACCAATCATATCCACGCCCTCCAGCTGTACAGGAATAGACTTTGCCTGAATCGGGGATGCCTCTTCAAAACCCATATCTGCAACTGCCCGCAAAATCCGGTCGTCTAACTGTAAATCTTCAAATCTCACTGATTCCATTCTATATTTTCTCCTTTAACGATCTCTGCCCCAGGCAGAGGTTTCCAATCTCAAAACTAAATTGAGAGGGTTCAAGTGAATCCCCTGAATCCTCTCATAGTATACGAAGAATAATACTATCATAAATAAATGGGAATGTCAAACAGACTGTATGGATTTTTCTGTTTTTTTATAAGCCATTTATGATATAATTCTATCATGTTCTATTCTAACAAGGATGAATGGAGGAAATGCTTATGTGTACAGCAGTCACTTATCAAACAAAAGATCATTATTTTGGAAGAACTCTGGATTTAGAATACTCCTATCAGGAAACCGTTACCGTTACCCCAAGGAATTTCCCCTTCCACTTCCGAAACGGGAAAACTCTGTCCAGCCACGGAGCAATCATCGGAATGGCTACTGTTATGGATGGTTACCCTCTGTATTACGAGGCAGCCAATGAATGGGGACTGGCTGTAGCCGGATTAAATTTCCCGGAAAATGCACATTACTTCCCGGCAGATCCGGAAAAAATCAACATTGCTCCCTTTGAACTGATTCCCTGGCTTCTTGGTCAGTGCAAGACTCTGTCTGAGGTTCGCCGCTGCCTGTCGGAGATAAATCTATGGAAGGAAAACTTTGCAGACCAGCTTCCTCTCTCTCCTCTGCACTGGATGATTTCTGACAAAGACGCTTCTATTACAGTAGAGTGTGTAAAAAGCGGGTTAAAAATCTACGAAAACCCGGTAGGAGTTCTTACCAATAACCCCTGCTTTGACTACCACATGATTCACTTGACAGAATTTATCAATCTGACCTGTTATTCTCCGGAAAACCGATTTGGCCAGGTAGAACTGCGCCCTTACTGCAAAGGCATGGGGGCCATCGGACTTCCCGGCGATTTATCCTCTGCCTCTAGATTTGTCCGGGCCGCCTATGTAAAGCTTAATTCCGTATCCGGAGACAGTGAATTAGAAAGCATCAGCCAGTTTTTCCATATTCTTGGCTCTGTAGAGCAGCAGAGGGGCTGTGTCCGCCTAGATGACGGCTCCTACGAAATCACTGGTTATACCTCCTGTATCAACACCGACCGGGGAATTTATTATTATACAACCTATGAAAATCAGTGCATCAGCGCCGTGGATATGCACCGCTGTGATCTGGATGGAAATACACTGTATTCCTATCCTCTTACAAAAGAACAGATGATAAACTTCCAGAATTAAACAAAACCGCCAGAAGCCGGTTGATCTTTTCTCTGTAATGAGATATATTTATACCTGCGCGTTTAAATACTGACAAAAAGGAGAAACAGACATCATGGTAAGAAAATATACAGGAAACAAGGCTTCTGTAAAGACAGCAGAGGCTCTGGCAAGAGAAGGATTAAAACAGGAAGAAAAGGCAGAGAAGGCGATGGAAGCTCAAAAAAAGCCGGCGGCTCTGTCTCTGTGCTTTCAGTGCAATGGTTTTCAGCTAAGTCCAAAGGATGTGGAGGATGCTGTTAAAAAAGATATGGAACAGAAGGGCTATACAGCCAGAGAAATTCAGATTTATGTGAATATGGAGGAAGCGGCTGCCTATTATGTGCTGGATGGAACCGCTGGCGAGGATTACTGCGTAATTTTAAGATAATCCCCAATTCGCAAAGTTCTGCCTACAGGCAGTCAAAAAGCCGCATCATCAGCTATTCCTCTGGTGATGCGGCTTTTGTATTCTTTATTCTGTTTGAAATAGAAAGCTCCGGCGCTTTTATACCTTAAACCGATACCCCACTCCCCAGATAGTTTCAATATACTGGGGCTTTGCTGTGTTGAACTCGATCTTTTCCCGAATTTTCTTAATATGCACTGTCACGGTTGCAATATCACCAATGGATTCCATATCCCAGATTTTCGAAAACAGCTCCTCCTTGGTAAAAACATGGTTGGGATTCTGGGCCAGGAAGGTTAAAAGGTCAAACTCCTTGGTGGTAAAATTCTTCTCTTCCCCGTTGATCCACACCCTTCTGGCCGTCTTGTCAATCTTCAGGCCACGGATTTCAATAATCTCATTTTCCGGACTTCCACTGCCAATCAATCTCTCATACCGGGCCAGATGAGCCTTTACACGGGCCACCATCTCACTGGGACTGAAGGGCTTTGTCATATAATCATCTGCGCCCAGACCCAGGCCGCGGATTTTGTCAATGTCTTCTTTTTTGGCAGAAATCATAATAATAGGGGTATTCTTTACCTCCCGAAATCTCCGACAGATCTCAAATCCATCCAATCCCGGAAGCATCAGATCCAGAATCAGAAGATCGAAATCCTCTTCCAGAGCCCGCTTCAGCCCCTGGTTTCCTTCCTCCTCCAAAGCCACCTCAAAACCGCTCAGCTCCAGATAATCTTTTTCCAGCTCTGCAATGCTGCTCTCATCCTCAATGATCAAGATCCTACTCACTTTGTAATACCTCCTGATATTTTCTCAGCACAATGTGCATCTCTGTGCCCATGCCTTCCTTGCTGGTGGCCCATATCCGGCCTCCATGATCCTCCACAATTTTGCGGACAATGGAAAGTCCGATTCCGCTTCCTCCCTGTGACGAATTCCGGGAAGAATCTGTGCGGTAAAACCGGTCAAAAATACACGGCAGATCCTTAGCTGCAATGCCTCGCCCGTTATCCTCAATCTCGATCTGGATAAAATCTCCTACATCCTTGATCCGAATATTGATAATCCCCTTGGGCTTGTCCATATATTTTACAGAATTGCTGATAATATTGTTGATCACCCGCTTCATCTGTTCCGCATCGGCAATCACAACTACATCATCACTGACATAGTTAAAATACCCCAGCTCAATGTTCCTGGAGTCCATGTCCAGTCCTACTTCCTCCACACAGTCTCCGAAATAGCTGTTTACATTGATCTTATTGAACTCATAGGGAATCTTGTTGGTATCAATCTTGGAGTAAAAGGTCAGTTCATCAATCAGCCGATCCATGTCATTGGCCTTGTTGTAGATCGTTCGGATATACTTGTCCAGCTTTTCCGGGGAAGAGGCCACGCCATCCATGATGCCCTCCACATAACCCTTGATTGCTGTAATCGGCGTTTTTAAATCGTGGGAGATGTTGCTGATCAGTTCCTTATTTTCGATATCATACTGAATTTTTTCCTCCGCATTCTCCTTCAGGCGAATACGCATCTCCTCAAAATCCTGACAAAGCTCTCCAATCTCGTCATCCTCCTCCACTTCCAGGGTAAAGTCCAGATTGCCGTCCCGAATCTTTCTCGTAGCCTCCTGCAGCTTGCTTAAGGGCCGCAAAACAGAACGGTACACCCAGAGCGTCAGCGCTGCACATACAAAAATCAGAATCATCACACCAGTTACCAACATCTGTATCATCACGGCCCGGACCTCCGGACCAAACCGGTTAAACTGGTGAAGCACAAACAGCTGTCCCATGGAAATCACCATGCCTACAAACACAATGGGGAGCAGGCTGAAGGTGAGAAATGCAATGGCGAGGCGTGTTTTTAATTTCATAAAAAATGCACCCCTTTCAGGCAGACTCCTCAGTGAGAAAACTGCCTCACTTAATAAGTATACCATAAGAAGTACATAAAGAGTATAAAACTATTCTAAATTTTCGCTAATTGCCGCATTCTACGCTGATTTCATTGAATTTATCCAGGATCTCTTCAATCCGCAGAACTTTTTTCTCTTCTCCGCCCTTATCCATAATTGCTTCTCCCTGATGCATCATAATGAGACGGCTGCCGTATTCTACCGCATAGCGGAGGTTATGAGTTACCATGATGGTTGTCAAATGCTTTTCTTTTACCACCTGATCCGTCAATTCCATAATAATTTCAGCCGTCTTCGGATCCAGTGCTGCCGTGTGCTCATCCAGAATCAAAAACTCAATCGGCGTCATGGTTGACATCAGAAGCGCCATGGCCTGCCGCTGTCCGCCGGAGAGCACACCGACCTTCACATGAAGCTTATCCTCCAGGCCCAGTCCCAGGCTTTTTAGCTGTTCGCGATAAAAGTCAATCCTCTGCCGGTTGGTTCCTGGCAGCAGATTAAAGGGCTTTCCCTTGTTGTCTGCCAGTGCCATATTCTCCAGAATGGTCATGGACGGACAGGTTCCCATAGCCGGATTCTGATAAACCCGGCCAATCCGCCTCTGCCGCTTATATTCCGGCATATGGGTAATATCCTTTTCTCCAATACGGATAGAGCCGGCGTCCAGAGGAATGCTTCCGCAAATCAGATTCAGGAGAGAGGTTTTACCAGAACCATTGGAGCCTACTACAGACACAAATTCTCCGTCACCGATTGTCAGGGAAAAATCATCAAACAGACACATTTCATTGACTGTACCGGTATTATAATATTTTTGAATATGATTTAACTCAAGCATGGGTTTTTCTCCTCTCCTTCTGATTGCTGGCAACCAGGATAACCAGAAACAGTACTGCTGTAATCAGTTTTAAATCCGAAGCAGCCATGCCCAGAGCAATAGCCGCAGATACGCAGCCCTTATAAACGATGGAACCGAAAACAACAGCGGTGGTGGTCTTCACTGCGCCAAACCGTTTCAGAAGCTTCGTTCCGATAATCACGCTGGCAAGACCGATGACCATGGTTCCCGTTCCAGTGCTGATTTCAAAAAATCCCTTCTGCTGACAGTAAACACTGCCGGACAAAGCCACAAAGCCATTGGCCAGAGCCAGACCAATAATTTTAACTGTTCCCTTGTTTTTTGCCAGAGCGGTTACCAAAACCTCATTATCTCCTGCAGCCCGCAGAAGATATCCGGCTCTAGTCTTTAAAAACAGATCCAAAAGCACCTTGCAGATTCCCACAATCACCAGAAGAAGGATACTTACAGTCCAGGGCTTTACGGCTTCCGGTACCGCCGTGTTCAAAAAGCTGTTGTCAAAAATCGTCTCCTTGCTGAAAATCGGCAGATTGGATTTGCCTGCAATCCTCAGATTGACTGAGTAGAGAGCCGTCATTACAATAATTCCAGACAGCAGATCCCGCACCTTCAGCTTTACATGAATCAGACCGGTAATGCACCCTGCCGCCATTCCCGCAAAAAAGCTTATAAACAGCGCAGCTGCCGGATGCACTCCCTTTAGAATCACCATGGCCGTCACTGCCGCTCCCATGGGAAAGGTTCCGTCTACGGACAGATCCGGAAAATCAAGAATTTTGTAGGTAATATACAGGCCCAGAGCCATAATGGCATAAATCAGACCTTCCTCAATAACGCCGATTACAATAGACATGAAGCATTTCTCCCTAACATTTTATTTTCCACCGCTGCTTTTTGATAACCAGACCGTCTCCAGTTATTCTGCTGCAATCTGATCAAACATCTCTGCTGCAGAGCCGGATAACTCTTCTGGAATCGTAATTCCCAGGTTTTCTGCAACGGCGCTGTTTCCATAGAAGGCTGCCTGTTCGATTACCTCAAACTTCATTTCCTCCGCCTTTTTCTCTCCCCGAAGCACCTGAGCTGCCATCCGTCCCGTCTGCTCACCCAGGCTGATGTAATCCAGTCCCATAGCTGCCAGACATCCGATTTTTACCTGTTCTACCTCACTTCCAAATACAGGAATTCCCTTCTTTCCTGCCTTATCAAGAATCAGCGGCAGAGAACTTACCACCGTATTATCTGTCAGGTTCGTCATGCAGTCTACCTTTTCCAGAAGAGAATCTGCTGCCAGCGGAATATCTGCCGGAGAGGATACGCCGCTTTCCACAATCTCAAATCCATATTCCGAAGCTGCCTCCTTGTATTCTTCAATCGCGGAAATTGAGTTTACCTCACTGGTGCTGTACATGATTCCAATGGTTTTTGCATCAGGAAGCATGGTGCGAATCATTTCCAGCTGATTCTCTACAGGAAGCTTATCGCTGGTACCGGTAATATTTCCCACCGGAGTTCCATCTTCTGCTGCCAGCTCTGCAAGAACCGGATCCGTAACTGCTGTATAAATAACCGGCACGCCGGTATCCTTTGCCGCGCTGTATGCACTCTGGGCAATCGGAGTTGCGATGGCGCAAATGAGATCCACCTTCTTGGCCAGGAAATTATCCATAATCTGGCTGGAGGTTCCTCCGTCTGTCTGGGCATTTTCATAAAGCACCGTCAGATTTTCCCCTTCTTTAAAGCCCTCTTTTTCCAGTCCCTGTAAAAAACCGGTGCGGCAGTTGTCTAAAGAGCCGTGCTCTGCAAACTGTCCAATGCCAATGGTATAAGCCTCTGCCTCCGGGGCTGTTCCAGCCTCTTGTGTACCGGCTGCCTCTGTTTTTGCTGTCTCAGCGCCTTTTGATGCTTCTGAGTTATTTCCGGAACATCCTGCCATTACCATTGCCGCTGCTGCCATCATTACTGCCATAACATGTTTTCTCATCATTTTTTCCTCCTGAACGCTTCTTGTTTTTTCTCCGCTGCGGCTTTGCCGTCAGCGAAGGGAAATGAAACAGATTCATGCAGGTATAGGGAGGGAACAAAGAATTGATCCTCGCGGAGCGTTTTTATATCATAGAACATAAAAAAAGTCCCAGATACAGTTTCCTGTATCTGAGACGAATTAACAAATCCGCGGTACCACTCAAATTGGCCTTTGCCCACTTACTCCGTATACAAACATATACGCCACCAGATAACGGTTGTGGTCTCCGTCAGCTCCTACTGTCCGTTCACGAAAAGGCTTCCATACTGACTGTAAATTCTATCTGGAAATCCCGCCCCGGTTCCGGCTTCAAAGCTGCCCTCGAAAGTCCATTCAGCAAATCCGTCCATACTGCAATCCCACCGCCTGCAGCTCTCTGTGATTTTCGGTATTAAGCCTACTCCTCTTTCTCATCGGTTTTTTGTATTGGTCTTATCATACGCCGCTGTCTGCTGTTTGTCAACTGTTTTTTTGAAAAAAATTTGTCTGACATTTTTATTTTTGTCTCCCCGCTTCCGGTCAATTCTCCCTGGCTATAGATTCAGCCGCTCATAGCTCTGGGAAAGACTGGCTTCCAGCCGCTCCTTCAAAGCCGCATATTCCTCTCCCTCCAGGGTAGGATCCTCGTCCAGAATCCGGTTTACTTCCTCTGAAACAGTCTTTAACAGACCGGCATCTGTGTAAATATCTGCCAGCTTGAATTCCATGTCTCCGCTCTGGCGAATACCGAAAAAGTCTCCCGGTCCCCGCAGCTTCAAATCCTCAGAGGCAATATAAAAGCCGTCGTTGGATCGGTTTAATATATCCAGCCGCTCCTGAGTTCCCTCCTGATCCGAGCAGTTGACCATAATGCAGTAGGACTGATGGCTTCCCCGGCCAACCCGCCCCCGCAGCTGATGAAGCTGGGCCAGGCCGAAGCGCTCGGCATTTTCAATCATCATTACTGTGGCATTGGGCACGTTGACGCCGACTTCCACTACAGTTGTAGAAACCAGCACCTGGATTTCCCCGGCAGCAAAACGCTCCATAATCTGATTTTTCTCTTTTCCCTTCATCTTTCCGTGAAGATATTCCACAGTAATGGTTTCCGGCAGCTTCTGACGTAAAAGCTTGGTGTAATCCAGCACATTCTCCGCCTCAATCATTTCGCTTGCCTCCACCATGGGACAGATCACATACGCCTGCCGTCCTGCCGCCACCTCTCTTGCCATAAACTGATAGGCCCTCTCCCGATATCCGGTATTCACCACGCAGTTTTTAATGGGCAGACGGTTGGCCGGCATCTGATCAATTACAGAAATATCCAGATCTCCATAAAGGATAATTGCCAGAGTCCGCGGAATCGGTGTGGCGCTCATAACCAGCACATGGGGAAGCGAGCCATTTTCCTGGCCCTTGCTGCCCAAAGCCTCCCTCTGTCCGACTCCGAAACGGTGCTGCTCATCTGTAATCACCAGCCCCAGTCGGTGATAATGAACCTTTTCCTGAATCAGCGCATGGGTTCCCACAATAATATCTGCCTCGTGAGAAGCAATTTTTTCATAGGCAGTCCGTTTTTCCTTTGCTGTCATGGAGCCAGTCACAAGGACTGCTGTTTTTTTAATGTTATAGGTCTTAAAAAGCCCGGTAATGGATTCAAAATGCTGTCTTGCCAAAACCTCCGTAGGAGCCATCAAAGCGCCCTGAAAACCATTACAGGCCGTCTGGAGCAGGGCCAGCACTGCGATAATGGTTTTTCCGGAGCCCACATCTCCCTGAATCAGACGGTTCATCACCAGACCGCTTTCCAGATCCCGGCTGACCTCCTTCAAAACCTTATTCTGGGCTTCTGTCAGGCTGTAGGGCAGAGCTTCTATCAGATGATCCACCTGGGAAGCGTGGCTCATAACAAAAGAACTCCTGCAGTCCTGGCGTTTTTCCTTCAGCCTCCGCACTGCCAGAAGAAAAAAGAAAAATTCGTCAAATACAAGACGTTTTCTTGCAAAAAGGAGCTCCTGACGGCTGGAAGGAAAGTGGATATGCTCTATTGCATAATTATATTCCGCCAGCTCATATTTTTCCCGGAGAGAGGGAGGCAGATATTCCCGCTCCAGCTGCCTTTGCTCCAGCGCCTGAGCCACAGCCCGGACAATGGCCTTATTTCCCAGTCCCTTCGTCTGTCCGTATATGGGCTGCATGGAATCCCTGACTGCCTCATAGGCTTCCGGCGTAAAAATCTCCGGCTGCTCCATGGTCAGACGTCCGCCTTTTTTCACTGCTCTTCCCCGGAATACCAGAAACTGCCCCATCTGCAGAGTATTCCGCAGATAGGGCATGTTATACCAGGTCAGCTGCAGGCTGCCCGTCATATCTTTTACTGTAGCAACAATTACCTGTATATTTTTGAACCGGCGGACAGAAGGCGTCTTTAACAGCTGGCCCGCAACCGCCGCCGTGGTGTTTTCCTGAAGCTTTCCCACAGGCACCGGCTCTTCATAGGCATCATAGGCTCTGGGATAATCGTGAAGCAGATCCTCCACTGTACAAACCCCAAGCCGCGCAAAAAGTCCTGCTGTCTTTTCTCCGATTCCCTTTAAACTTGTAACTGGTTCCTGGTTCATAGGCCGCCTACTCTGCAGACAGCAGATAATAGTAAATGGGCTGTCCTCCGCTTTGCAGTTCGAACTCCAGCTGGGGCCATGTTTCCTGAGCCTTTTCCAGAACAGCCTCAGCGTCAGCTTCCTCAACATCGCTTCCGTAGTAGATGCTTACCAGCTCGCAGTCCTCGTCAATCATTGCCGCAAGAGTCTCGATCACCGTTTCCTCAATACTCTGGCTGACTGCAAGAATGCCATGATCGCCGATACCCATAATATCGCCTTCATGGATCTCCTTATCGTCAATCACTGTATTGCGGACTGCATAGGTTACCTGTCCGGTTTTAATCCGGCTCATCTCCTCTGTCATGGACTCCAAATTTTCCTCTTTGGAATGATCCGGAATAAAATTAATCATAGCTGCAATTCCCTGGGGAACCGTTTTGGACGGAACAACCACAATTTCCTTGTCCTCTACCAGATACTTAGCCTGTTCTGCTGCCAGAATAATGTTTTTATTATTTGGCAGAATGTAAACCGTATCTGCATTCACATGATCAATGGCATTGAGCATATCCTCTGTGCTGGGATTCATGGTCTGACCGCCTTCGATCAGATAGTCTACACCGATTCCGCGGAAAATCTCGCCAAGCCCCTCTCCGACTGATACAGCAATAAAGCCGTTGGCCTTGCGGGGTTCCTGCTTTTCCTCCTGCTCTTTTTCCTTCTGACGAAGAGCCTCCTGCTCCGCATTCTGAATCAGGCGTTCCTGGTGCTCCTCCCGCATGTTGTCAATCTTCATCCGGGAAAGGGAACCGTAAGTCAGAGCCTTCTGAATGGCAAGACCTGGATCGTTGGTGTGAACATGAACCTTCACTACATCATCGTCGGACACTACTACAATAGAATCACCGATGGATTCCAGATAGGCCTTAAGATGCTGCTCCTCCGCCTCGTCATAGTTTTTTTCCACATTAATAATAAACTCTGTGCAGTATCCGAATTTAATGTCAGCTGTGTCAATCTCAGAAGCTCCGGCTGCTGCTCCAGAGGAAGCTGCTGCCCCTGCGCCCGGAACTGTCATATCCACTTCTTTGCCCTTTAAGCCGTCTAAAACGCCTTTTAAGACCTGCATCAGCCCCTGGCCGCCAGAATCCACCACACCTGCCTGCTTCAGCACCGGAAGCATCTCCGGGGTCTGGCTGAGCACATAATCTCCATGCTCAATCACCTTTTCTGCAAACACCAGAATATCCTCGGTCTGCTCTGCCACCTCAAGAGCCTTGTCCGCCATTCCTCTGGCAACTGTCAGAATTGTGCCCTCCTTAGGCTTCATCACTGCCTTGTAAGCTGTCTCTGCAGCCCGGTTAAATGAAGCAGCCAAAACATCCACATCAATGGTCTCATGACCCTTGATCTCCTTGGCAAATCCGCGGAAAAGCTGGGAAAGAATTACACCTGAGTTTCCTCTCGCTCCACGCAGAGAACCGGAAGAAATCGCCTTTGCCAGACCGTCAATGGTCGGTTCCTCCATGGAAGCAACCTCCTTGGCTGCCGCCATAATGGTCATTGTCATATTGGTTCCTGTATCTCCGTCCGGAACAGGAAATACGTTCAGTTCATTAATCCACTCTTTTTTTGCCTCTAATCCCTTGGCTCCTGCCAGAAATGCCCGCTGCATCAATCCGGCATCAATCACCTGTAAACTCACCGGTAGGTCCTCCTTAATCAATCACTCGTACACCTTCTACAAAAACATTGATCTTCTCAACGCTCATGCCGGTGAATTCTTCAACTTTGTATTTTACAGTAGCCATCAGGTTGTCTGAAACAGCACAGATACTGACGCCATAGGCCACAATAACATGAAAATCTATCGTAAGCCGGTTATCCTCTACCTCTACATTGATTCCATGGGCGAGACTCTCTCTTTTCAGCAGCTTCACCAGACCATCCTTCATGCTGACTGCCGCCATACCTACGATACCAAAGCATTCTACTGCCGTCATACCTGCATACATGGCAATCACATCAGAACTGATCTGGATTTCACCAAGCTTATTGTTGATGCGTCCTTTCATATGAACCCCTCCATTTTTATTCATGAAAACATTTCCAAAATCCATAGGAAAATAATAATAAATTTTCTGCGAACCGTCTTTAGTATATCACATGACTGCACCTGTGTCTATTCTGACTTTCCATCAGCACGGCTCCTTCCTGCCTTTTTCCATCTCAATAGGTTTATTTTTAAGAAATTCACAAATTCTGCTTGCAAAATCCATAAGTATCTGGTATCATACATTTGTTGTGGTTTCCCGCTGGGAAATCAAGTACCGGTTAAGGAGGTGCAATCATGGCTAAATGTGCAATCTGTGAAAAGGCTGCTCACTTCGGAAATAACGTGAGCCACTCCCATAGAAGATCCAACGCGATCTGGAAAGCAAACGTTAAATCTGTTAAGGTTAAAGTTAATGGAGGAGCTAAGAAGATGTATGTATGTACTTCTTGCTTACGTTCCGGCTTAGTTGAAAGAGCATAATTGGAACTGATGCTGAGGACATGTCATTTGACATGTCCTCTTTTTCGTTTCACACTTTCTGCACAGTCTCTTATTTCACATACTTCTGCTATTTTCTGTATGGATCTTATCCGCAAAAAAGATAATAGCCCAGAGTCAGGCATCCGATGATAAAGATCAGCGTAGACAGTGTTTCCGGAATAAACAAAAGAAGCGTCATTCCGATCCCAAAGCAAAAAAGCATAAGCCCCAGAACACGCCTCATGGCAGCCTCCTGATATGAATATACGGCTGTTTCTGCACACTCAGACCAGAAACAGCAGCGTAAGCTTCCACTATCAGTATATGCTGTCTTCCATGAGGTATGAACCGGGGCTTATGCGATATCCGCGTCAACGGTTATTCCGCCTTTGCGTCCGCTTCCTCGCCGGCTGCCGCAATTTCCTGCGCGGTTTCCATAGCCTTTTCCGAAACCTCTTCCTTTTTTCCGCCAGCAAATTTATTCACAAAATCCGGCACCATATCAAGAACCTTGGTCACTGCATCCTGCTGCTTGATATTCACCAGCTTGGTCACACCATTCTGGATCACGAGCACGGCACTTGGGCTCATCTTGGCACTCATGCCGCCGCCCCCATTGTGCTTTGCATTGTCCGCAAAGGAACCGGCTGCCATACCGCAGGTCACATCCACCAGCGGGAGGATGATCGCATCATCCACCTTTACAGCATCTCCCACTACGGTCTTTGTCGTTACAAACTGATCCATCCCCTTAAACAGGGCCTCTACCGTTGAAACAAATTGATTTTCTGCCATATTGTCCTCCTTTATGCGGATGGCCAGATCATTCTGGGCCTTACAATTCCCGCCATATCATACAGCTTAGGCTTTCTCTTTGCGGCCTCTCGCCGCCCTGATCCACAATCTGATATTTTTATCCAGAAGCATCCGGAAAGCCAGAAGCAGAATGGTTCCCAGCCGGATATGTCCCTTCAGCTTCCATTCCCCTTCCAGGCATGGCTCCAGAAAATCCGGACATATCTGAAGGTGACGGCCATACAGGCCGTAAAACGGGCTGATCCAGGTAAGGACCTGCCCGGTCATATAAGGATCAGCAAAACCAAACCTGATCTTTCCTTCTGACTTTCTCGGCAGAATATGCCGGATAACAGCAAAAATCTGCCGTTTTGCCAGACGAAACGTTTTTTTGTTTTCCTCATTCCGGAGGAAGGAAAGGATCGTCTCCCACCGGTTTTTTCCCGCCCGAAGCTTCTTTGCCGCTTTTTTCAGATTCCTGTGGATCCCCTGGACTTTCAGCTTCAGAGCCGATAGAAAATGCCTGAAACGCGCTGCAATTTTACCAGCCCCGGCATTTTTCCCTTCGTGCCGGTCTGTCCCCGGCGTAGCGGATACCTGCGCAGTTTCCACCCGCTCCGTCAGCTCCTTCTCAAATGCATCAGCCTCTGATTTTTCTGTTTCATCTGCTTCTTCCGGGAAATCGGCACAGGCTCGCCCGGTCACAGGCTCTGCCCTTTCCGGTGTTTCCGCTCTGTCCTGCGCTTTTTCTGCCTTTTCCCGTCCCGGATGAAACCAGAGGACCCGGACATCCACCTGCGCTTTTTCATCATAAGAAATCTTCAGGGAAATGAGATGCAGAAACCAGCTTACCGAAGCACTGCCCTTCAGCTTCTCATAAAAGCTGCCCTCTGCCCGGTACCGGAGCGGAACAAACAGCACGCTTATGATCACAAACAGGAGCAGTCCCAGAATTACAAGGAGCAGAATCCCGATTATTTTTAAGATTCCCAGTACGATTGCTACCATACGTCAATTCCTGTAAAGCGGGCAAACGCCTCCGCCGATACCTCTCCTGTTTTCTGATACAGATCATCCACCATCCTGCGCACCACCTCCAGAGCTTCCCAGTATGTAACCGCAATTCCCAGGATCATGCGCTCCTTCTTCTTTTCCGATGGAACCAGAAGCAAGGCAGAAGGATAGATGTCACAAAGATTCTCTCCATTTTGCGGGGAAGTAATCACATAAACCTCCGGCTGCAGCCTTTCTTCCCGAATGCCCTGAATGATGGCATACCGGTGCCGCTTTGCCCGCCTGCCCACATACAAATGACTGTACCACTGCATCACATCTTCTCCTTTTGCCTGTCACAGCATTTTCTCACAACGTTGCGAAGGTTTCCGGCTTTCACCGGCACACAGGATTTCTACCGGTAATTATCCAGAATAGAACGGCGCAGAAGATCCAGTCCCTTTACCACTGCCTGCTCCCGGATCTTGGCCCGGTTGCCCTTAAACTGATACCTCTGGACATTGACCTTGTCCTTCATATAGGTTGCGATATACACCAGCCCCACCGGCTTCTCCTCACTGCCGCCATCCGGGCCGGCCAGACCGGTCACTGCCACACAGGCATCGGAATCGGTAGCAAATACACCGCCGGTTGCCATCTCTCTGGCAGTCTGCTCACTGACTGCGCCGTATTTCTTTAACGTACTCTTGCTGACATCCAGGTATTTACGCTTTGCTTTGTTGGAATACGTGATAAAGCCCTCGTTATAAACCTCGGAAGCCCCGGGTACATTGATGATGCGGCCTGCCAGCAGTCCGCCGGTGCAGGACTCCGCAGTTGTCATGGTCAGGTCATATTTCTTTAACAGCTTCACCACCGCCTGCTCCAGCGTTTCCTCTTCCTTCGTGGAATAAACATAATCGCCAAAGCGGTTTTTGATCTCCTTTACCACCGGCTTTACCAGCTTTCTGGCCTCTTCCTCGGTGGCGGCCTTTGCCGTCACACGGATATGAACCTCACCGGTCTTCGCATAGGTAGCAATGGTCGGATTCTTCTGTTTGTCAATGAGATCCAGGAGCTTATCTTCTACCTGGCTTTCTCCCACACCACAGATCTTTACCATCTGGGAACGGATCACCTCCGGCTGCAGCTTCTGCAGATACGGAAATACCTGATTCATAAACAGCGGATACAGCTCATTTGGCGGTCCCGGAAGAAGAATGGCAGACTTGCCGTACTTTTCCAGGATCAGGCCAGGCGCAGTGCCGTTATCGTTATCCAGAACCATGCAGCCCTCCGGAATGATCGCCTGTTTCCAGTTATTATCCGGAATCACCTTATAAATGTTGTTCCGGAAATACTCCTCGATCCGCTCACGGGTGTGCTTATCCTCCACCAGCGGGAAGCCCATTACCTCCGCACAGACCTCCTTGGTCAGATCGTCCTCGGTCGGTCCAAGACCGCCGGTCAGGATGATGACATCTGAGCGCTTCAGTGCTGTCCGGATCACCTCAGCCAGACGGTCGTGGTTATCTCCGACTGTAACCTGATGATACATGGTCAGACCCAGAAGCGCGCATTTTTCCGCAAGAAACTGAGTGTTGGTATTCACAATGTTTCCGAGCAGAAGCTCGGTGCCGACTGAAATCAGTTCTACTACCATTTTTAAATTGCCCCCTCTGTAAGCACTTTATGATTCTTTGCAATGTAATCCACCAGCGAAACCACAGTCAGCACCAGTGCGATCCAGGTGCAGGCCACCGTCAGAATGTGCAGGACCGGAAGATCCACGATCATTAAGATGACTGCGATCATCTGAAACGTGGTCTTAAACTTGCCCCAGTAGCTGGCGGCAATGACAATGCCCTGCTCTGCGGCGATCAGGCGGAAGCCGCTGATGATGAACTCCCGGCTGACAATGATAATGACCATCCAGGACGGAAGCTGTCCCAGTTCAATGAGACAGATCAGCGCGGAGCAGACCAGAAGCTTATCTGCAAGCGGATCCATAAATTTTCCAAAATTTGTTACCAGGTTATATTTTCTTGCAATCTTTCCATCCAGCATGTCAGTGAGACTGGCTACAATAAAGATGGCAGCTGCCAGGTTGCGAAGCAGGCGTACCTCCCCATGAAATGCCAGCAGGCTGACTACGAAAAACGGGATCATGATCACCCGCAGCACGGTCAGTTTATTCGGCAGATTCATCGTATACCTCCCCGATCAGATCATAGTCATTGGAACCGGTGACCTTCACCTGGACAAAATCACCGGACATAAAGAGCTCACCACTGTTAACAAAGATATATCCATCTACATTCGGGGCATCCATGTAGGTTCTTCCTACATAAGCAGCTTCGTCAGCCACCTTGCCCTCGATCATAACATCCAGAACGCGTCCTACCATGGATTCGGACTTTTCAAAGGCAATTTCCTGCTGGAGCTCCATGATTTCGTCGCGGCGCTCCTCCTTCACCTCCTCCGGAATCTGATCCGGGAAAGCTGCTGCCGGAGTGTCTTCCTCTGCGGAGTAGGTAAATACGCCAAGACGCTCGAACTCCATCTCATCTACAAAGCGCATGACCTCTTCGTGATCTTCCTGAGTCTCGCCCGGGAAGCCGGAGATCATGGTGGTGCGAAGCGCAATATCCGGGACTGCGGCGCGAAGCTTTCCAATGATCTCGCGAAGCTGCGCCTGGTTGGTACGACGGCCCATACGCTTTAAGATGCGGTCACTGGCATGCTGGATCGGAACATCCAGATAATGGCAGACCTTTTCTTCCGTACGGATGGCCTCAATGAACTCATCGGTGATCTCCTCCGGATAGCAGTACTGAATCCGGATCCAGTAGATGCCCGGGATCTCAGCCAGCTTATGGAGCAGCTCCGGAAGCATCTTCTTTCCGTATAAATCCACGCCGTACAGAGTAGTCTCCTGCGCTACCAGGATCAGCTCGCGGACACCCTGGTCTGCCAGCTCATTAGCCTCTTTCAGTAAGCGCTCCATTGGCACGCTGCGGTAATTGCCGCGCAGGCTCGGGATGATGCAGTAAGTACAGTGTTTATCACAGCCTTCCGCGATCTTTAAAAACGCGTAATGACCGCCTGTGGTAATGATACGCGAGGTCTCCACCTCCGGAAGCGCATTCAGATCGTGGAAGCAGCTGACATGTGCTTCTCCGCCAAGAGCCTGCTTTAACACATTGGAAATCTCGTCGTATGTGGATGTTCCAAGGATACCGTCCACCTCCGGGATCTCCTCAAGGATCTCCTGCTTGTAGCGCTGGGCCATACAGCCGGTCACGATCAGGGCCTTGCATTTTCCGGTCTTTTTCAGTTCTGCCATCTCCAGGATGGTGTTCACACTCTCTTCTTTTGCGTCATTGATGAAACAGCAGGTATTGATCACAATGATATCTGCCTCGTTTTCATCGTCTGTAAAGGTATGGCCGTCCCGGTTTAAAAGCCCAAGCATCATCTCAGTATCAACCAGGTTCTTGTCACAGCCAAGAGAAACACATAAAATCTTCATAAATTTCAAACTCCTGTTTTATGGAAAAAGCCATCTCTGACATATGAGACGGCCTTCTCCTTTCTTTTATCCCGTTATACTTTTATTTCTACTCCTCAACCTGCTCAGCTTCGATTCCGAATGCTTCCGGATCTCCGTCTGCTGCAGCTTCGATCGCTTTTGCCTCTTCCGCTTCTTCGGCATCGTTATCGCCGAGGATTTTTACCTTACCCTCGTAAAGCTCCTGGACTGCGATGGAAAGCGGTTTTTTGCCTGCTGCTCTCGCGATGAGCGGCTCATCTCCGCCGATGATCTGTCTTGCACGCTTGGAGGTTGCAAGAACAATGGAATAACGGCTCTGTACGACCGGCTGCTCACCCGGCTCAACCTCGCTGTTTACTGCGTTGATCAAATCTGTATAAGATGGATGTAACATAATAAAACTCCTTTCTGGGGATATCTCTTAATCTTGTATAATAGCTTTATGATAAAAACAGCCTCATTTAAAACTGTTTTAAATCCTCTTTCATTTCCACGATAAACTCCTGATTCTGGGAAGTTTTGTGGCGCTGTGCCTGAATCAGCTCATGCATTTCCTGCACACAGGTCTCAAGGTCATCATTCACCAGAATGTAATCGTAGCGGTCCATGAACTCAGCCTCTTCCACCGCGCGTTTTAAGCGGCTTTTGATGACCTCATCTGTTTCTGTGCCGCGTCCCCGCAGTCTGCGTTCCAGTTCTCCAGCGCTTGGCGGTGTCACAAACAAAAGCAGTGTGTCCGGAAACCTTTCCTTCACCTTTAAGGCGCCCTGGATCTCAATTTCCAGAATGACGTTCTTTCCGGCTTCCAGCTGCTCCATGACATAGCTCTTCGGAGTCCCGTAATAGTTTCCTACATAGCAGGCATGCTCGATCAGCGCATCTTCCGCGATCATCTGCTCAAACTGGTCTTTCGTTTTGAAGAAATACTCTCTTCCATCCACTTCACCCTCACGCGGTCCGCGTGTAGTGGCAGAAATAGATAACGCATACTGGTCTGCATGTTCTGAAAGCAGTGCTTTCATCAAAGTGCCCTTTCCTGCTCCCGAAAAACCGGAAACAACCGCTAAAACTCCTTTACGGCTCATATTTAATCCTCGATTCTTTACTCGTTCTGTGATTATTCGTAACTGTTCAGTACCTTCACAGTCACGATTATTCAATATTCTGAATCTGCTCTCTGACTTTTTCGATCTCAGTCTTTAATGCAATGGCCTTATCACAAATCTCCAGATCGGTGGATTTGGACAGTGTGGTATTGGCCTCACGGTTCATCTCCTGTGCGATAAAGTCCAGCTTGCGGCCTACGCTGCCGCCTGCTTCCAGCTCTTTTCTGGTAGCATCAATATGACTGTGGAGACGCACCATCTCCTCATCTACACAAATCTTGTCGGCATAGATGGTAACCTCGGTAGCAATGCGCCCCTCATCAAGTGGGGTGCTGCCCAGAAGCTCTCTGACCTTATCCTCCAGTTTCTGGCGGTATTCGGTCAGGATGACCGGGGAGCGTTCCTCGATAAAAGCCACCAGACTGCTCATGTAATCCAGCTTGCCAAGCAGATCTTCCTTTAATTTTTCGCCCTCCTGAACGCGGGAATCCACAAATTTCTTTGCGGCCTCCTCGACAGCTCCTGAAAGCTGCTGCCAGATCCGGTCTTCATCCTCCGGGGCCTGGTCCATGGTCAGAACCTCCGGCATGCGGGCCAGTCCTGATACGGTAACATCGTTTTTGATGCCGAACTGTTCTTCCATCTGTTTGAAGCAGCTCATATACTCTGCAGCAAGGGAGCTGTTATACTTTAAGCACATCTTCTCTTCTGTGTAGTCTTCGTAGTTGATGAATACATCGACCTTTCCACGCTGAATATAAGTTTTTAACAGATTGCGGATGCCTGCCTCAAAGTAGTTGAACTTCTTTGGCAGCTTGATGCTTAAATCGAGATAGCGATGGTTGACTGCCTTCATTTCTACGGAAATCTTGCATTCCGCAGTAACAATCTCGCACCGGCCAAATCCGGTCATGCTCTTTATCATGATGTCGTCTACTCCTTTGCCATAGATAAAAGTATTATAATTCAAATGGAAAAACAAGTCAACGGCTTCGTGGCAATCGGTTTTGCGTTCTTGTAAATTTTCATGGAATCCTGTATAATTGGAAGAATCGTAATATTTACTTCATATAAAGGAGCTGTATTGTAACATGGCATTTGACGGAATTGTAATCGCGAACCTGGTCCATGATATCCGGCAGAAGTTAGAGGGCGGCAAGATCAACAAGATTGCCCAGCCGGAGAAGGATGAGCTGATGTTCACGGTAAAAAATAATAAAGAAACCCTGCGTCTCTCGGTATCAGCCAGCGCAAGCCTGCCCCTGGTATACTTCACCGAGACCAATAAGCCCAGCCCGCTGACCGCACCGAACTTCTGTATGCTGCTGAGAAAGCATATCGGAACCGGACGCATCGTCAAAGTATCCCAGCCGGGACTTGAGCGTATCATCGAGTTTGAGATTGAGCACCTCGATGAGCTGGGAGATCTGAGAAAGAAGCGCCTCATCATAGAGCTGATGGGCAAGCACAGCAACATCATCTTCTGTAAGGAAGACGGCACCATCTTAGACAGCATCAAGCATGTCTCCGCCCAGGTCAGCTCCGTGCGCGAGGTTCTGCCGGGCCGGATGTATTTCATCCCGCACACCACCGATAAAGAAGACCCACTCACCATTTCCGAGGAGACCTTTGCAAATGTCATCGGTAACACCCCGGCTCCGGTTCAGAAGGCCCTGTATCAGAAGCTTACCGGAATCAGTCCCATCATTGGCACGGAAATCTGCCATCTCGCCTCCATTGACGGGGACCGTTCCGCCAACGAGCTTTCTCCGGCAGAGCTGACTCATTTATACCACATGTTTGATCTGCTGATGGAGGATGTCAAAAACGGCAGGTTTACGCCGAACATCATCTACCGCGGCGAGGAGCCGGTGGAATTTTCTTCCGTGCCGCTGACCTGCTATGAATCCGCAGAGTATCAGACAAAACCCTTCGGATCCATCAGCCGCCTGTTAGACTCCTACTACTCCGAGAAGAGCGCTGTGACCCGCATCCGCCAGAAATCCGTAGACTTACGAAAGATCGTCCAGACTGCCCTGGAGCGGAACTATAAAAAATACGACTTGCAGGAAAAGCAGTTAAAGGATACCGAAAAGCGTGACAAATATAAGGTATACGGCGAGCTGTTAAATACCTACGGTTATGAGTTAAAGGGCGGGGAAAAAGAGCTGAAATGCCTGAATTACTATACCAATGAAGAGGTAAGGATCCCGCTGGATCCACAGCTTTCCGCACAGGAAAACTCCCAGAAATTCTTTGCGAAATATAATAAGCTGAAACGTACCTTCGAGGCCCTGAGTGACCTGACGTTAGAGACAAAGCAGGAAATCGACCACTTAGAATCCATCAGCACCGCCCTGGATATCGCACTGAAGGAGGATGATCTGGTACAGATCAAGGAAGAGCTGATGGAATTCGGCTTTGTGAAGAAACGTCCCTACGGCGCCAAAAAGCCGAAGATCACCAGCCGTCCGTATCACTACCGCTCCACAGACGGATTCGATATTTACGTTGGAAAGAACAACTACCAGAACGAGGAAGTGACCTTCAAGATTGCCAACGGCAATGACTGGTGGTTCCATGCCAAAGGAATTCCGGGTTCCCATGTAGTAGTCCGGACCGAGGGCAAAGAGCTTCCGGACCGTACCTTCGAGGAAGCCGCTGCCCTGGCTGCCTGGTACTCCAAAGGCCGGGACAATGATAAGGTCGAGATCGACTATATTCAGAGAAAGCATGTAAAAAAGGCGGCCGGAGGTGCTCCGGGATTCGTCATCTATCATACGAATTATTCGCTGATGGCTGAGCCGAGGCTGGTGCTGCAGGAAGTAACCAGCTAACAAGATGCGCCTCCGGGCGCACACCCAAAGAGGGACCGGGCAGATTTCAACTCTGCCCGGTCCCTCCAAACTTACAGCGCTGTTCCCTTCTTGGGAATGAAAAAGTGGCTCATATCAGTATGTTCCAGCTTAAGCAGTGCTACTTTTTTCTCTATGCCTCCTGCATATCCCGTCAGGCTTCCGTTACTTCCGACCACCCGGTGACAGGGAATGATAATGGAAATCGCATTATGCCCCACTGCACCGCCTGCCGCCTGCGCAGACATACCGGGAGTCCTTTTCACGGCAGCCAGCTGTCTGGCAATCTCCCCGTAGGTTGTGGTCTGCCCGTATGGAATCTGCAATAAAATCTGCCATACTGACTGCCGGAAAGCTGAACCGGCAGGATGAAGGGGCGGGGTAAAGGCCGGCTCTTTTCCAGAAAAATATACATCCAGCCATTCTTTTGCTTCTGACAGAACAGGTGTTTCCCGGGAAATATGTTCGTCCGGAAGTGTACTGGCAAAATACTTCTGCCCGCTAAACCATAAGCCGGTAAGTCCGATTTCATCCGCAGCCAGCAGAATTTCTCCCAATTTTGATTTGTATATACAAGTGTATACCATATTTTTCATATTTTACAACTCAACCGATGGATTATAAAAGCAGAACTAATGCCGGAATTTCTCTGCATTCAGGATCCGCTCACATCCTGTCAGCGTGCTTGCACGGTGAGAAATCAACAACAGCGTCTTTCCCGCGTACTCTGTCTCCAGAGTATGCAGCAGTTCCTTCTCATGCAGTGCATCCAGCGCGCTGGACGGCTCGTCCATCAGGCAGACATCCGGATTTCTGAGAAGCACCCGCGCAATGCCGATACGCTGACGCTCTCCGCCGGAAAGCCGCGCGCTCATCTGTCCCATATCGGTGTCATAGCCATCTGGCAGAGTTTCAATAAACTCTGCGATTCCGGCACGTTTTGCTGCTATTTTGATCTCTTCCACCGCAGCATCCGGCTTTGCAACACCGATATTTTCCGCGATCGTCGCGTCAAACAGGTAGGTATCCTGTTCCAGGAACGCGATACGCTGATGCAGTTCCGTAAAGCTGATCTGCTCAATCGGGATACCATTGATGAGGATCTGCCCTTTTGTCGGCGCATAAAACCGCAGAAGCAGACGCAGGATCGTGGATTTTCCCGCACCGGACTCCCCGGCAATTCCTACCCGGTCTCCCTTTTTGATGACATAATCAAAATGCTCCAGAATATTTTTCTGTGTGCCCGGATAAGCAAAGGTCACATTCCTAAACTCGATGGTCTCGATCTCACCGCAGGGAACCGGATGCTCCGGTTCCCTGGTCTCCGGCTCTGCATCTTCAATTTTAAAGATACGTTCTGCCGCCGCATAGCTCTCCAGCAGGCTCGTCACCACAAAGGTCAGGCTGAAAGTAGAGGACAGAGATGCCGTTGCCGCAAAGGACAGGGCAATGGTTCCCACCGGATGATTGATGCCGCGGGATGCCAGCACGCCGGCGCACACCAGGATCAGGATTCTTGCCAGGTACACGAAAAAGTTCGGGAAGGATGCTATGGTCTGGCGGTGCAGAGTCAGCCCCAGAGCCGCCTGATTCACCTTCAAATTCGCTTGTTCCACCACCTGCATGCGGCGATGTCCGGCGCCGAAAATCTGAATATCCCGGATGCTGTAGACACTCTCCAGAATCTTGGATTTCAGATCCCCAAGCCGTTCCCGATAACGCATGCCGATCCCCCGGCCGGCCTTTAATGCCACAAGCGGAAGCACCACGCTGATGATCAGGTAAATTGGGATCAGCACCAGGGCATACAGCGGATTTACACACCAGGCGATCACCACCGTTGTTGTCGGAAGCAGGATGACCGTAAACATCGGCCCGATGGTGTGGGCAAAAAAGTATTCCAGCGTCTCAATATCCGACACCGCGATGTTCATCACATCACCGGTCTCCCGCCCGATCAGATACGCCGGAGCGATGCGGTCGATGGCATTGAACAGATGCACCCGCATCTTTGCCAGAATGCCATAAGCACCCAGATGGGAAAACACACCCTCCAGATAGCGGCAGACCGCGATCAGGACCGCGCAAACTGCCGTCAGGGCCGCATAAATTCCGGCTCCGTCACTAAATCCGGCCGCAGCCAAAAGCCACAGGGCTCCAAAGCCCATCAGTCCCATATGTGACAGGGCTCCAAGGGTACTGGCCAGCGTGGAGATGCCAATATATTTCCAGATTGGGCGTCCCATCATCAGAAGGCGGTAATTCATCTCTTTCATCGAATAACTGAATTTCCGTTTCATTCTGCCACCTCCATTGCCTGCTGGCGCACCACCAGTTCTTTGTAAAGTCCGGCCTCTGCCATCAGGACTTCATGAGTCCCATGCTGGGCCACCCTGCCATCTCTCAGCACATAAATGCAGTCTGCATTCTGCACGGAGGACATGCGATGGGAAATAATGATGAGCGTCCGGCTCTCGGCCAGATGTCCGATGGTTTTCCAGATTTCTTTCTCACTCTGCGGATCCACGCTGGATGTTGCCTCATCAAAGATCATGTACTCTGCCCTGGAAAGCAGCGCCCGGGCAATGCCCATCTTCTGGCGCTGTCCGCCGGATAAAGAGCTTCCGGCATTTCCAACATCGGAATCCAGCCCCTTACTCTGGGAACGGATAAAAGCGCCAAGTCCTGCTTCTTCCAGTGCCTCTAAAAGCGCAGCATCCTTTGCGTCCGGGTCCGCTAACAGCAGGTTCTCCCGGATCGTACCGGAAAACAGATTGACCTGCTGCGGCACCATGGCAATGTGTTTTCGCAGCTCCTCCGGCTTCATGCTGCAGTAATCTTTTCCTTCTATATAGATTTTTCCGGATAGCGGGTCGCAAAACCGCATCAGAAGAGATGCCGTTGTGGATTTTCCGCAGCCGGATAAGCCCACCAGCGCAGCCACCGTTCCTTTTGGAACCGTCAGGGAAATATCCTGCAAGGCTCTGCTTCGGCCCTCGTATCCATAGGAAACATGATCCATGCGGATTCCCTCAAAATGCTTCGGATCTTCCGGAAGGGACGGCTCGTACGGACGGGAGGTATCGGTATCCAGGATCTCCTCCACCTTACCTGCCGCAGCGATCGCTGTCAGTGCGCTGTGGGAAGCGTTCATCAGCTCCTTTGCGGCAGAGAAATAGCTGTAGGAAAGCATCAGCACAATCAAAGCCTGAGCAATGGTCATGCTGCCATCCGCAATGCGGCCAGCGGAATTTACCAGTGCAAACAGAATGGCCGCGTAAATCATGGCTTCCGTTACCAGGAAGGACGTAAAGTTGACTTTCATAAAACAGTTGATGTTGTAGTTTAAAATATCTGCCTTCTCCCCCAAAATCCGGGAATGCTCCTGATCCCGGTTAAAGAGCTTCAGCGTGGTCAGACCCCGCAGGCTGTCCATGTAATAGCCGGTCATATCATCCAGGGATTTCCAGTAAGTCTTTCGGATCTGCTCAATCCGGCAGCGGAACAGATTATTCACCGGAAGCAGCACCAGAGAAACGGCCAGAAGCAGCAGAGCCACCGGCATGGAAATGTTCTTTAAATGAAAGAACAGATAAATCGGCGCCAGAATGCTGCAGATCAGGCTCGGCAGATAAGTGCTGAAATACATCTGCATCTGCTCCACCGCATCCACCGAAGCAGTGATAGCCGAAACCGGTCCGATCTTTTCAATGCCTCCTGCATCCAGCTCCAGTACCCTGGAAAAGATCATACGGCGCATACTGGTTCTCGCTTCGGCTGCCGTCTTGTATTCCAGCAGGCCCTTCCCCATCTGTGCGCAGAACGTGAACAGCGCCACCACAAGTGCCCCACGGATGGCACTGCCCGCCGATGACAGCGCCTCCTGCGGCTCAAACAGACTGCCCAGGAATCCGGCAATGATCTCAGCCAGCGCTGTAGTGCCGACCAGCGTCAGAAAGCTCACACCGGCAATAGCCAGGATCCAGAGCCAGAGACCCCGGGCCAGGCGCAGCAGTGTTTTGTTCATGAAAAGCATGTTTTGTTTCCCCTCAACTTTCTCTTATTTTCTCAGTATATGCGGCGCAAAAAGCGGCGCAGGGATCGTTCCCGCTCCGCTTTTGCCGCAACGCATTTATTTATTAGTATATCCGTTTTCACCGGATGCAGCAATATCAAATGCTCTCTGTTAAGAAATAAATTTTAATTACCACAAACTGACCATTGCAATCTCTCTGAAATTGATTATAATACGGGTTGTAAAAATATGAACCATAACGAAATCTCAATCTGAGAGGTGATCCGCACCCTATGAAAGCAAAAATTTTCTTATCTTCCAGACTCCAGAGACTTCTGGCCGACACCATCCGGGAACTGGCAATGCAGGGAAGATTCTACGAAGAAAAGGAGGCCATGCAGCATGGCTCTACAACCATCTACCGGCACAGCGTCCATGTGGCATACGTCAGTCTTTTTCTCATGGAAAAATGGCAGTTTCCGATGGATGAGGCCTCCCTGGTGAAGGGCGCTCTGCTGCACGATTATTTTTTATATGACTGGCATGAAAACGATGCCTCCCACCGGCTTCATGGCTTCCGCCATCCGGGAACGGCCTTGCGAAATGCCACGCGGGACTACGCCTTAAATCAGCGGGAGAAAAATACGATTGCCCGGCATATGTTCCCGCTGACGCCCATCCCGCCGCAGTGCCGGGAGGCATGGCTGGTCTGCCTTGCAGATAAATGGTGCGCCATGGAAGAAACTCTGCGCCCGGCATACCGCAGATTTTTTTGTAGAAATTAATCATTTTTCTTCATCTTCTCCACAAGCTTTCCATATACCCGCTCCACAAACCAGGGCTCTGTGGATTTCTTCAGAGCTTCCTCCGGCGTAAACCAGCTCACACCGCTGTTCTCATCTTCCTTCACGAAAACCTGCTCTTCTGAATCTGCTTCCAGAAGATATGTCACATTCAAATGCAGATGGCTGGATACATATTTTCCCCGCTTCACATGTCCGTCTACCGTCAAAGATTCCAGAGAAAAAATTTTCTCTGACACCGGGCGCACACCGGAAATTCCGGCCTCTTCCTTCACCTCCCGGATCGCCACTGCCAGCAGATCTGTCTCACCGTCTGCATGACCGCCAAGCCAGGACCAGGAATCATAAATATTGTGATACACCATCAGAACCCTGCTCCGATCCTTATTGACCACCCAGGCCGAGGCTGTCATATGTGCCACGGTATTATCCCGGGAAAATGCATCGTCCTGAGTCTCGATCCAATTCAGGATCAGGGACTTGTCCATTTCCTCCTGCTCGTTAAAAGGCTGATATGTCCTTATTGACTCCATCAGTTCCTGTCTGTCCATTCCAATACGCTCCTTTTTCATGGTTGGTAAAAATACTTCTCAAAATCCTGCCTCATCTGCCATCCTCACCGAGAGTCCGCAGAATTTCCACAGCACGGCGGATTTCTGCCTCATCTGTGCGATAGCATTCAAATTCACTCAGGCTCCCGAGTCCCATATGTACACGCTCATTCCGATAACGCATACCGCTCTCCAGCAGCCTTTTTCCGGACATATGAAAGGCACGCACTCCTGTTTTTTTCGCGATTTCTGCAATATTCACAGATGTCACGCCTGCCCCTGCAAGGATAGTCACTCTGCGGCTGTCTGACCGGCTTTGATCTGTAAGCTGCACAAGCTTTTTAAGGAGCCCGCATCCGGCGAGGCAGTCTGCCTCCTGACCGGATGTCAGGATCGTATCCACGCCCAGTTCTGCTGACTTTTTTAAAGCTTCAAACGGATCTGCACACACATCAAAAGCACGGTGCATGGTAACTGCACAGCTGCCTGCTGCTTCCATCATCTCCTGCATCTGCTCCGTATTCAGTGTTCCATCTGCATTCAGGCTTCCAATCACAACTCCTTCTGCCCCTTCCTGCGCAAAATGGCGAATATCCTGAAGCATCTGCCGATGCTCATATTGCGTATATAAAAAGTCACCAAACCTTGGACGGATCAGCGTCCGGACCGGCAGTCCTGTTTCTTTTTTTACCTGCTCAAATAATGGATAGCCGGGCGTCGTTCCCCCAATTACAAGGTTAGCGCACAATTCCAGGCGTGTTGCACCACCCCGTTCGGCAGCCAGTGCCGATTCCACGCTGTCCACGCATACCTCTAATATATAATCCTTCATTTACTAAGATCTCCTATGAAACCAATGTCCTTGTTACAACCTGCTTAATCCGTAAAACAAAACAGGCTTTGTTTTCTGATTTTATAATACAACAGTCCCACGAGGTCTGCCAGTGCCCATCCGATCGGAACTGACCACCAGATACCGGCCACGCCGATCTCCGGTATTGCAGATAATATATATGCCAGAGCCACCCGGGTTCCCAGTGAAAAAACGGTAAGCACTACACTCATCCCGGGTCTTCCTAAAGCCCGGTACAGACCATATAGCAGAAACAGCCATCCGATTCCAATATAGCATGCTCCTTCAATACGCAGATAGCGTACCCCCTCCATGATGATATCCGTTTCTCCGGCATCTATAAATATCATCATAAGCGGCTTTGCAAAGACATACACCAATGCAGATATCACCACACAGAAAATTGCGGATATCCGCACAGCTTCTTTCAGTCCCTGCTGTATTCTCTTCTTTTCTTTTGCTCCATAATTCTGTGCAATAAACGTAGAAAATGCATTTCCAAAATCCTGCACAGGCATATATGCAAAAGCGTCGATCTTTACAGCAGCCGCAAATGCAGCCATAATGACTGTTCCAAAGCTGTTTACAAGTCCCTGGACCATAAGTATTCCAAGATTCATGACCGACTGCTGGATGCATGTCAGCATGGAAAAAGAGAGGATTTCCCGGATCCGTTCTTTTTTCAGACAACCGATTTTCCGGATCGCACGCACCTGTTTATGATTTACGAGTGTATGTAGCATGATACCAAGTCCTGACAGATACTGTGAAAGCACAGTTGCCTGCGCTGCTCCTGACACTCCCAGCTCCAAACCAATAACAAACCAAAGATCAAGTATAATATTCAGTACAGATGACAAGGCCAGAAACACAAGTGGTACAACAGAATTACCGATTGCCCTGAGATATGAAGTGAAATAATTGTACAGAAAAACAGCCGGAATCCCCATAAAGATCACAAACAGGTATGCTCTCATGTCTCCCCACACTTCATCCGGAACTCTGAGAAACGATCGAAGCCCGTCAAGGCTCACGTAGGCAATCATATTCAGTAATACCGTCACAGCAGCAATAAAGAAAAACGAGGCACAGATATCCTCTTTCAGTCCATTTTCATCACGCTGGCCAAACCGGATAGAAAACAACGCACCGCTTCCCATGCACAGGCCCAGAAGAATGGACGTTATAAATGTCATAAGTGTAAATGAGGAGCCTACCGCAGCAAGCGCCTTTTCGCCCAGAAAGTGCCCGACAATCAGTGTATCTGCTATGTTGTAACACTGCTGCAGCAGATCTCCAAGTATCATCGGAATGGCAAATAAAAGCATTGACCTTACAACAGGTCCTTTTGACAAATCTCTGTTCACCTTGTGCCTCCAAAATGTAAGTTTTATATTTCGTCACGCATCAAAGATATCAACGGCTTGCGGCTGTAAAAATCCATTTTTTATTCCGGATCATGATTCCTCACGGACAGGCGGTCAACAGCTTCCTGAAGTCTCTGAAAAAATATTCCCGCATGATAGCCGTCTGCTACCGCATGGGCTATCATCAGGTTCACAGGCATCAGAATCTGATCTCCTGATTTTTCATATTTTCCCATGGTAATGATCGGAAAATACATCAGTTCTGTACTGTTGACCGTCCTGCTGCCAAATGCCGTAAATGCAGCCCAGGGCACGCAGGAAATGCAGTAAAAATTGGCTGGCTGTCCTGCTTTTACCTTGATTCCTCTTTTCTCCTGTCCCTTTTCCATATCCTCTGTGATTTCCCGGTAAAAGGTTTCAAAATCATCAGAATAGCCCGTCCAGCAATCGGAAAAGGTTTTATCATCCTCATGAAAAATCGTATAATTCGGTACCACCTGATCCCACACACATAAATTTCCCTCCGTATCTCGAAACATGCGGAAATTCTCCATCTGGTTGAGTACCTTTGTTACCAGATAAATAATAGACGGATAAAATTTATGACCGCTCTCATGACAGAAATCCAGCAGATTTTTCACATTGATCGGCACCGTCATATTGCATTCGATTTTTAATTTTTCCGTATAATATTGATAGTGTTCCCTGCGCGGCCAGGCAGCCATATCTATTTTTCTGTAGCCAGTCATGGTATCCTTACTCCCTTCCTATTTTTTACAGCAGATCCAGCAGTACAGCATAAAGCGGCTCATTCTGCTTTACCACCAGCAGCAACTCTTCCTTGGCGCCATTTAACTGGTGAAATAAGCGCCTCACCGATCGGTCATCGGAGCGCAGATAATTCTGTCTGTCATAAAAATACCGCTGATCCAGTACCATGGCAAGACGGCCTGCGCAAATGGCCGGTTCCGCTTCATTCAAAATTACCTGATAGCCCTGATGCTGCGCATCACTCAAAAGAACGTCTGCCTCCCGGTCATCGTTGGCATACAGCACGGTAACATGCGGAAAATGTCTTCCCTTTTTGCGTTCCGGAAGACACATCATGTTCTGGATAAAAGAAGAAATCTCTGCATTTGTCCGGATCCTGTTTGTGAGCCGGAAGCTCTGAATTCCGGAGATTTGTTCCAGCGCATGTACTGCTGCCCGGTCCAGTTCCTCCGGAGATAGCATATTCTCATAATCGCTTGAGAAGATGACCGGCCGGTTCCCGCAGTACCGCAGCAGATATTCCAGTTTTTCCTGAGAAAGGAGATGCGCTTCATCTACAAGAACAGCACTTGCGCCTGAAAGAATATCTGACGTAATCTGAGCGTCCGCCAGGTACTTTACCCGCCTCAGCCGCTCATGCAATACCTTCCACTGCTCCACAGCCTCTCCACAGTGGATCAGACAGACCTGCTGTCTTACAGAAAGCTTCATGGCCATATCATAAAGAAGCAGAGTCTTCCCCGTTCCCGGAAGCCCCTGAAACCAGTAATATCCGGTTCTTTCCAGACGGATCTTCTTTAAGATCTGCCGTTCAATATCCCTCTGCTGCGCTGTCAGAAAATACTCTTTTTTTAAGAATCGGGAGGGCTCCGTCAACGGGGAGATCAGAAACAGTTCCGCCTGAAACAGTGCTTCCGCATTCCCCCTATAGTCTTCGCTTTCATTCTGCAGCTCACTGCACAACTGCTCCCAGTCCGTATCCGCAAGATGGTCATGGTTCGTCAGGCGGACCAGACGGTTCTGGCTGCTGATATATGTATACGACCGGATCGGTTTCCCCAGTACTGACAGATAATACCGGTTCTGCAGAAGCTGACGACGCATAGCCTCCTCCGACACTGCTCCGCTTTTCAGCTCAATATTGACAATCTGGTCTTCCTTGATCTGAAGAAGATCAAATTCCTTTCCCAGCCGCGGAATCTGGAAAGAATAGAAAAAGCGCAGTCCGCAGATATCCGGCATCCGGCTTTCCAGCTGCTCCACCAGATTTTTCAGGCTGTCTAACTCCCATTCCCGCATTTTTAACGGCTTTTCCCGTTTGGACAGCTGACGCTCCATTCTGGAAAGCTGTGCCAGATTCTGTTTTCTTGTAATGGCATAAATTGAAATTGATTTCATAGATTAACTCCGGATTTTTACTAAACTTCCACTCATATCTAAATCCAAAAATACCTTAATCAGCCAGAAAAACACCAGCAGTACCAAAACCGGAATCACACAGGAAGTGATAAGCATCACGGCGATGGCTTCTGCAAAACGGCTTAAGGAATGTTCAATCTTCTGCAGCAGTTCTTCGGAAGATAATGTCACATTTTCCACGACGCTGGTCGCCGTTTCTTTTGCGCTTTCAAGAGCGCCTTTGGCTTTTTCCCATAGACCATCTACGCCCGTACCCTTATTTTCCAACTGATCAGAAGACTGGCCGGTCTGTGCTCCACTGTTCCTCTGCTGCACCTCTGCTCCTTCTCCCGATTCGCTCTCCAGAATCTTCTGTGTTCCTTTTGCTTCTTCCAGGGTCATCTCAATCTGAGCATGATAGGTATTATCGATCAGATCAGACAACTTTACACTGGCAGGAACCACCAGAAAAATACAGATACCAAACGCCAGCAGTCTCCTGGCCAAACGGCCAATACTGCGGTTTTTCAAAATCAGATTTCCAGCAAACAACACGCACGCTGCCGGAATGAACAGCTTAAACGCCGCGTAACCAGTCAGCGTTACCAGATACTTTTCCAGATATACAGCACAAAGTACAATAAGCAGATATCCGCTCAAATCCGCAACCTTTTCTGCAATCGGTGTTCCCACATCACCCGGAATCAGCGTGATCAATGCCGATGTAGCGGTAGCTGCCACTGTCAATTCCAACACCGTACCTTTTTTCTCATCCAGTGCTGCAATAGTCGCTTTATGATGTTCCGGGGCTGATGCATATTTTGCTCCTGCGCTAAATGATAAAATCGCAAATACAAGCAATAGCACAATTCCAATCCATTTCTTTTTATCATAGGTAAGATCCATCTCATTCCTCCCTCTGTCCATCCTCTGGTGCCCGGTTTACTTTATTTTCTCATCCAGATACGCATCCAGAAACCATTCCGCCAGACTATTCGGCCGGATATTCGCTCTCGCTTCTTCTGGCGTAAACCACTTGCATCGGTCAATCTCCTGATTGATATGCAATGCTTTCGCGTTATCTACATAGGCAGTAAAATTGCACATCAGCGTGTTGGATGGCTCAAAAAATCGGGTCCGGTTGAATTTCATGCGGGATACATGAAGACCGGTTTCTTCCCGAACTTCCCGCGCCACAGCATCTTCCTCTGCCTCGCCCCGGTTCACATAGCCCGCCACCAGAATATAAGTCGGCTTTCCATACTGCTGGATCAGAAGGATCTTTCCTGTCTCTTCATCCGTCACGATCATGCTGACCGCCACGTTATACATAGGGAAACGGTACTGCTGGCACTGCGGACAGTAGGGAACGATACCTTCTCCTTCCAGATCTTTTTCAATGAGTTCCGTACCACATTCATAACAATGTTTCTGAATCATACTCGTGCACTCAGTTTCCTCCGGCTCCTTACATACATCTACCCATCCTTTCGCCCCGGCTACTTCTTCCAGTTCCGGAATCGTCAGTTTTACAGCGCTGTGGTCGTTGCCTGCTGCCGGGTAAACCACTTCAAACTGCTTCAGACTTTCATCCAGATACACTTCCACACCTTCGTTGATGCCAAAGGGGCACACACCGCCCGGCGCATGACCTACATACTGTTCTACCTCATCAAACGGGATCATTTTCGCTTTCACATGGAAGGTATCTTTGTATTTCCGGTTGTCTACCTTTGCCGTTCCCTCTGTCAGAATCAGCACCGTTTTCTCTCCCTGCAGAAAGGACATGGTCTTTGCAATCATGGCGGGCTGCACGCCCAGCGCTTCTGCGGCCTCATGAACCGTTGCGGTGGAATCTTTCAGTTCGATGACATGATCCAGAAAGCCCTTGCTTTCCAGATATGCCTTTGCTTTCTCCAGTGACATGTTCTTTTGTTCCTCTCTCGCTCGCAATATTTCAAACCTGAATACAGCGAAAGCCACCGCATACGAAACGTGCGGCGGCCTTCTGCCATCGTCTTACAGTCTGCAAATGCCTCTGGCATTCACAGGCCTGTTTCAACATATTTCTTTCTATTTATGCTTCGGTACCATAACTTCCATACCGCCCATATACGGCTGCAGTACCTTCGGAATCTTGACAGTTCCATCTTCCTGCAGGTTGTTCTCCAGGAATGCGATCAGCATACGCGGCGGAGCCACTACGGTGTTGTTTAAGGTGTGAGCAAAGTACTTTCCATCCGGTCCGTCTACGCGGATCTTTAAGCGGCGTGCCTGTGCGTCTCCTAAGTTGGAGCAGGAACCTACCTCAAAGTACTTCTTCTGACGCGGGGACCATGCCTCTACGTCGCAGGATTTTACCTTTAAGTCTGCCAGGTCACCGGAGCAGCACTCCAGGGTACGGACCGGAATGTCCATGGAACGGAACAGATCTACGGTATTCTGCCACAATTTGTCATACCACATCTTGGACTCTTCCGGCTTGCAGACAACGATCATCTCCTGCTTCTCAAACTGATGGATACGGTACACACCGCGCTCCTCGATGCCGTGTGCGCCCTTTTCCTTACGGAAACATGGAGAATAGCTGGTCAGGGTCTTCGGAAGTTCATTCTCCGGAGTGATGGTGTCGATGAATTTACCGATCATGGAATGCTCACTGGTACCGATCAGGTACAGGTCCTCACCCTCGATCTTGTACATCATGGCGTCCATCTCAGCAAAGGACATAACGCCGGTTACGACATTGCTGCGGATCATGAACGGAGGGATGCAATAGGTGAAACCGCGGTTGATCATGAAATCACGTGCATAGGAAATCACTGCAGAATGCAGTCTTGCGATATCACCCATCAGATAGTAAAAGCCGTTTCCGGCTACCTTGCCTGCTGCGTCTAGATCAATACCGTCGAAGGTCTTCATGATATCGGTATGATACGGAATCTCGAAATCCGGTACAAACGGATCGCCGAATTTCTCGATCTCTACGTTCTGGCTGTCGTCTTTACCGATCGGTACGCTGGGATCGATGATGTTCGGAATGGTCATCATGATCTTTAATACCTTTGCCTCCAGCTCGGTCTCCTGAGCCTCCAGCTCTGCCAGGCGTGCTGCGTTTGCTGCTACCTGAGCCTTAACCTCTTCTGCCTCGTCCTTCTTGCCCTGGCCCATTAACTGACCGATCTGCTTGGACAGCTTGTTGCGTGATGCGCGAAGGTTATCAGCCTCAGCCTTCGCTGCGCGGTTCTTCGCATCCAGCTCGATAACCTCGTCAACCAGCGGAAGCTTTTCAAACTGGAACTTATTCTCGATATTTTTCTTTACGATGTCCGGATTTTCACGGACAAACTTTAAATCTAACATTTTTTCCTCCTGTATACGTTTCCCTGTTCCCGACCACCAAGCGCGACTGGAAACAAAAAATGTAGTATAATCAAATCGATTATACTACATTTCTATCGGGTTGGAAACCCCTAATTCCGGGAATCCAGCCCGTATCATTTTTATTTTGTTACTGTTCACGCGTTGCGCAAACAGCAACGGATTTTGCCGATGCTTCGCATTCCAGATCGGCAAAATCTGCTACCAGAACTATATCGTACGGAATTTTCAGTTCAGAAAATTCCTACCATGTACAGTAACTTTATTTCAGCCGGTTAAGGATCGAGTATCCGATGGTTCCATCCGGCATCTTTACGCCAAAATCCTCTGCAATGGTCGCTCCGATCACGGCAAAGGTATCTGTCTCCGGAAGTTCTCCGTTTTCTTTGAGTGCTTTTGAATAAGCCAGAAATGGCACCTTTTCGCGGGTGTGGTCTGTCCCGGTATAGGTCGGATCATTTCCGTGGTCGGCAGTGATGATGAGAAGATCATCCTCCCGCAGGGTATCTAACAGTACACCAAGATTTACATCAAACTTTTCAATCTCCTGTGCGTAGCCGGACGGATTTCTCCTATGGCCCCACAGAGCATCGAAATCTACCAGATTTACAAAACAAAGGCCATGAAAATCTCTCTTTGCCACATCGATGGTCTGCTCCATACCATGCACAGAGCTCTTGGACTTATAGGCCTCCGTGATGCCCTCGCCTACAAAAATGTCATTGATTTTTCCGATTGAAATGACATCAAAGCCTGCATCCTTTAATGCATTCAGCGCAGTCGGGCCAAACGGCTTTAACGCATAGTCGTGGCGGTTGCTGGTACGCCTGAACTCACCCTTCTTTCTGCCCACGTACGGTCTGGCAATGACTCGGCCAACTTTCCACTCATCCTTCATGGTCAGTTCTCTGGCAATCTCACAGCAGCGATACAGCTCATCGAGGCCAAAGGTTTCCTCGTTGCCGCAGATCTGAAGCACAGAATCTGCTGAAGTATACACGATCATGTGCCCGGTTGCAATCTCTTCCTCCGCAAGCTCATCCAGGATTTCCGTACCGCTGGCGCTTTTGTTTCCGATAATTTTATGCCCTGTACGCTTTTCAAGTTCTTTGATGAGCTCCGGCGGAAATCCGTGCTCTGTGAAGGTCTGGAATGGTTTTTTCACCTCCAGTCCCATCATCTCCCAGTGTCCGGTCATGGTATCTTTGCCGAGGCTCTTTTCCCGCAGTTTTCCATAGTAGCCAAGAGCATTTTCCACCGGAGCCACCTGCTTAAGCGGGGTCAGGTTCGCCATGCCAAGCTTCTGAAGATTCGGGATCGTAAAAGTATCTACGGACTCTGAAATATGTCCCAGTGTGTTCACGCCGATATCACCGAAATCAGCAGAATCCGGCATGGCTCCCACTCCAAGGGAATCCATGACTACTACAAATATACGTTTGAATTTCTCCATGTTTTGCTCCTTATGTTAAATTATCCGGTCCAAAGCCCAGCGGCAGCAGTTCTTTTAAGGAAAAGATCTCATATTGCTTCTTTGATGTTGCCAGAATAATCTGAAACTCCTCCGGATCACAAAACTCCATCATCACCTGACGGCAGACGCCGCAGGGAGCTGCATACTTGTTTAATTCCTTGTTCATGCCGCCAACTATGCAGATGGCATCAAATTCCAGCACGCCTTCGCTGACTGCTTTAAAAAACGCAGTGCGTTCTGCGCAGTTGCTTGGGGTGTAGGCTGCATTCTCAATGTTGCAGCCGCCGTATACACTGCCGTTTTTGGCAAGCAGCGCTGCGCCCACATGAAAATGGGAATACGGCGCATAAGAATAATCCATCATGCCGATGGCCTGATCGATCAATGCCTCAATCTGGTTCTTTTCCAGTTTCTTCATAAAACTCAAACTCCTTTATTGCTTCGCCCGCTAAGCTTTCCGAGCAGCCGGTCCGGTGATCAATAGCCGGTTGCCTCCTCCTGCTTTACCAGCTTGATGATACGGCTGGTGCCAAGACGGTCAGCTCCCAGAGCAAGGAACTTTTCTGCATCATCCAGGGAAGAAATACCACCTGCTGCTTTCATCTTCACATTCGGTCCAATATGCTCAGAAAACAGCCTGATATCATCAAAGGTTGCTCCTGCTTTTGAAAATCCGGTAGAGGTCTTGATGTAATCTGCTCCTGCTCTGGTCACCACCTCGCACATGCGGATTTTTTCTTCCTCAGTGAGAAGACAGGTTTCGATGATCACTTTCAGAATTTTAGCTCCGCATGCTTTTTTCAGGGTACGGATTTCCTCCTCAATACAGTCGAACCTGCCGTCCTTCACCCAGCCGATATTGATCACCATATCGATCTCATCTGCGCCGTTGGCCAGTGCATCCTTTGTTTCAAATTCCTTGACAGCAGTAGTCATATAGCCATTCGGAAAACCGATGACAGTGCAGACTGCCATCTTATCCTGAAGATATTCTTTTGCCTGTTTTACATAGGACGGCGGAATACAGACAGAAGCAGTCCCGTAAGCAACCGCATCATCACAGATTTGTTTAATCTCAGCCCAGGTTGCAGTCTGAGTCAGCAGCGTATGGTCAACATGCTTTAAAATTTCTTTTATATCCATTGTATGGATCCCCCTTATATATTATGAATTATTTGGACTGCCGATATGATCAGGCCAGCTCCAGTGCAATCTCCATCATCTTGTTAAAGCCAAGCTGACGTTTTTCTGCGCTCAGGCGTTCGCCTGTATACAGATGATCGGAAATCGTCAGCAGGCAAAGTGCTTTCTTTCCGGCCTTCGCCGCATTCATGTAGAGGGCAGCCGCCTCCATTTCTACTGCAAGCACGCCCATGCCACGCCATAGATCATTGACATTTCCCATCTCATTGTAAAAAATATCGGAGGAAAGCACATTTCCGACTACAACATCGGTTCCCTGGCGTTTTGCTGTCTCAACAGCCCGGCTTAACAAATCGTAATCCGCGATTGGTGCAAACGTTCCCGGAAGGCCATACTGATATGCGTAATTGGAATCGGTACAGGCACCCATTCCGATCACTACATCCATCAGCTTCATGTGATCCTGCAAGGCACCTGCAGAACCAATGCGGATAATCTGGTCTACCCCATAGAAGTTAAAAAGCTCATAGGAATAGATTCCCATGGATGGCATGCCCATGCCTGCGCCCATAACGGAAATCTCTTTTCCTTTGTAGGTTCCGGTATATCCGAACATATTGCGGACTGCGGTTACCTGTCTTGCATTTTCCAGATATGTCTCTGCAATGTACTTCGCACGCAGCGGATCTCCCGGCATCAGTACGGTTTTTGCAAAATCGCTGGCTTTTGCACTATTATGCGCAGTTGGTGTGTTCGTCATAATCATCTTCTCCTTTCTTTCCATAAGATTTCGTTTTTTCAGACTTGTGCTGCATCTTCCATGATCAGTTTCCGGATCGACTCGATTGCTACCCGGATTGCCATATCGGTATCATGGGCTACCGGATTCGGCAAACCCTGTTTCTCACGCTCCTGATTTGCCATCACTAAAAACACAGATCCACAGCGTACATGAAGCGTACTTGCCACAATGAAGAGTGCCGCAGACTCCATCTCGGACGCCAGACAGCCCAGACGTTTCCAGGCCTCCCATTTGTTCAGAAGCTCATAACTCACCGGCATGGCTTCCGGCGAATGCTGGCCATAGAACGCGTCCTTGCACTGCACCACACCAACATGACAGGTCTGGCCCAATTCTCTGGCGGAAGCCCGCAGTGCATTGGTGATGTCCAGATCCGCAATGGCCGGAAATTCGATCGGTGCATATTCCTTGCTGGTTCCTTCCATGCGAATGGCACCGCTTGCCACAACCACATCCCCGCTCTTGACATCCAGCTGCACGCCGCCGCAGGTACCCACACGGATAAAGGTATCTGCACCGCACTTCACCAGTTCTTCCATAGCAATGGATGCAGACGGACCGCCAATACCGGTGGAAGTCACACTAACTTTCACGCCGTCTAAATAGCCTGTGTAGGTTACATATTCACGACTGTCTGCCACCAGCCTGGCATCGTCAAAATAAGCTGCAATCTTCGCACAGCGTTTTGGGTCTCCCGGAAGGATTACGTAACGTCCAACCTCTCCTGCTCCAACCTGAATGTGATACTGCTTATCCGGATTTTCTGAATACTTCATCTTTCATTCCCCCATTTCATTGATCTGAATGCCTGCCACAGGCTGATAGTGTCTTCAGCTTCGCTCATTTTGTTCATTTTCACATGTTATATCTTTATTCTACCATATTTATATCACATTTTTCATAAGCAAGAAAGGACAAATTACTATTTAAGGGAATAGCACGAAACTTCTGCTTTACTGACTATTCTACGATAATGAATAACGCAGCCAGAACGA